>Ga0307990_1002901_pt1 | contig 13406 bp, 4 predicted proteins | sample EllFjometagen129_FD_203168 | JGI IMG/M metagenome (GOLD analysis project Ga0307990, IMG submission 203168) | Marine microbial communities from Ellis Fjord, Antarctic Ocean - #129 | ecosystem: Environmental > Aquatic > Marine > Unclassified | place: Southern Ocean | collected 2014-10-08
GACCCTCGGGACTCAGCTCCCACATATAAACGTTATGAGCCCGAGGGTATAATCCGGTCATGATCGACATATGTGAAGGAGTGGTCTTGGGCGAGGCCGAGAAGGCGTTTTCAAAGAGTACTCCCTGCTCGGCAATCAGGTCAATAATAGGAGATGTCACTCGCCCGTATCCATAGCATCCCAGCCGGTCTGATCTCAGAGTATCGACCGAGATCAGCAGCAGGTTGGGCCCGATTTTCGAAGTCGGCTTCGGTTTCCCGCAAGCCAGAGCGATTAAGGATAGCAAGAATATAAATAGAGATATCCGTTTCATGGTTTAATCTTTTTCACCTTATTCTTGTGATCCGTATTGCTTTGTGTTACGACGCGGAGCGTCTCCCCCCCTCTCTTCTCGTTCCCGCGCTCCGCGCGGGAATGCACCCAGTTTGCTGGCATTCCCTGCGTTACGACGCGGAGCATCGTAACGAGATAAAAGGGACTCCTCGTTCCCGCCCCCAGAGCGGGAACGCACCGTATGCCGGCATTCCCTGCTATCCTCACTCTATTTCGCTTTCTCTCTTCTTGAAGATCGAACGTACAACATCCAGCGTTGAACGAGAACCCGGGCGTTATCCCCTATGCTCCATGCGCTATGCCCCCATATCCTGTATCCCGCATCCCGAATCATCTTCTGAAGTCCTTGATTTTTCGTATTGATTTATAGTTAAAAATTCCGGTAAGGATCCCTTTCCAGATTGCCAGGTAATATATTACGTGGTGAATAAAGAAGGCCGGCGGCAAAATCAGGGAAAAGCGGATGTCATAGCGGGCATAGGGCAGTGAGAAGAGAAACGCGAAGATGAAATAGACTCCCAGTCCGATGGGGAAGATCACCGGATTCAGCAGAGATGCTACTATAAAAGCGGTAATTCCGAAGAGACCGATGCTGAATGTCCAGCGGGAGAGATAAAGACCGGGATGAACCCAGAGCATCTTGCCATTTTGAGCCCGATATCTGAACCGTTGTTTTATCAGCTCCCAACCCAAACTTCTCGGGGGATGATAGACGATAAGGTCCCAGGTATAGGCGAAGAGGCATCCTTTATCACAGACCGCCCGATAGATGAACTCGGTATCCTCGCCCCCGTAACCGATGGCTTCATTGTATCCCCCCAGTTCCAGGAAGATCTGTTTTCTGATAAAATAATTGCAGGAGTTGATCATCCCGTGGGGAATCTTGTTCTTTACTTGCATCTCCATCCAGTTCCCGTGTCCGTTTCCGAAGAAGGCGGAGTGGGCGATAATGTCGGTAGCTTTCTGGCGAAACGAGGCTCCTTCCGGGAGTACCCGCGGTCCTCCGACCCCGGTGGCCCCGGGGAAACGGTCAAGAAAATCCCGGCCGTTCTTGATCCAGTCTTTCCGGGCCCGGGCGTCATCATCGATAAAAGCAAGAATATCTCCTCGCGCCAGCCGGGCTCCGGCGTTCCGCTTTGCCGCCGGATTGTGGCTGTCGAGTTTGACAACTCTGGTATTCTCCGAAGGTTCAGGATCAAGCGTCCGGTCAGCGACGAGGATGATCTCGTACTTCTCCCGGGGGAGAATTTGAGAGAGCAGAGAGGAGAGGCAGTCATCTATATTGTCACGTCCTACAGCCACGATCACTGAGATGTCCGGCTTTTTATTCATAGTCTTTCATTTTGACTTAACACCCTTCATCCCATAAGTCATACCTTGTTCCCATGATTCCCCCCTTCCTCTCGTTCCCACGCTTCGCGTGGGAACGCACCGCCACTTGCCAGCCCGTGCGTCACGACGCAGAGCGTCGTAACGAAGTTAAAGGGCTCCTTTTTTCCCTCACCAGGATTTTATTACTTCCAAAATTCCATCTTGCCCGATATAATTTCGCGCACTTGAGTGTAACCAATCTTTCGGATTTGTTACATAACCTTTCCGGACCGGATTATAGTGCATATATGTTAACTTCTGTCGCATTATGTCTGTGTTTTGAATAAGAATTGGATGTGAACCTTCCTGCCAGAGCTTATATTCTACGTTTTTCTTGTATTGTAATTTTGTAGCCCTAAGTTCGTGTAGGATCTGGTGCTTACCTTGATCTTTAAGTAGATCGATGATCTCCCTGGCGGTGAAGGATTTGAATCTGCCTATGACTTTTGATAGATCATCAGCTGAAGCAATCAGGTGGATGTGATCTTTCATGATCACGAACCCATATAATATTATTTTTTCTCTTGATTGTAGATAACGGAGTGAATCTAAAACTATCTGAACCGGGATGTTCATCTTAAACACGGGGATCCATTTTACGATGGTACAGGTCAGGAAATGAGGCTGTCGCTTGAATCTAATTCTATATCGATCTCTTGCCATGATTCTTGATTCCCTATCAGCGTTCATTATGACGCAGAGCGTCCAATCCTCGTTCCCACCCTCTGGGTGGGAACGCATCTCCGCCCAGTTGGCCACGCGTCACGACGCAGAGCGTCGTGACGAGGTGAATAGGTTTTCCTCGTTCCCATGCTCCGCGTGGGAATGTTACCGGATGGTTTGCCACGCGTCACGACGCAGAGCGTCGTGACAAGGTGAATAGGTTTTCCTCGTTCCCATGCTCCGCGTGGGAACGTCCCCTGATGGTTTGCTTTGCGTCACGACGCAGAGCGTCGTGACGAGAGGTGATCCCGCATCCTGCATACATTTTCTTCATCCTGTATCTGATTTTTCCATCCCGCATCTTGTATCATTCTTTCATCAACCGCCCCAGGTTATTCCGCGCTTTCACAAAACCGCCATCTATCTCCATCGCTTTTCGGAAGGCCCGTCCCGCGTCTTCTTTTTCTCCCAGGATAGCGTAAGAGAGCCCCAGGTTATTATAAGCTTCTTTACATTCCGGGAAGTAGGCGATCGCTTGCTGAAAGTTCGCGATCGCTTCCCGGGTCTTTTTCAACCTGAGGTTCATCGCCCCCAGCTTATTCCAGGCTTCCCAGTGATCCGGATGGAGTTCAACTGATTTTCCGTAGGCTTTTCCCGCCCACTCATACTCATCTTTGACCAAAAACGCGTCTCCCAGGTTAAAATATATCCTCCAGTCATCCGGATCAAGTTCCCGGGCGATCGTCAGGGACTGGATTGCCTGGTCGGCCAAACCCTTCTTGGTATAAGCGCTGGCCAGGTTAATGAATCCTCCGGCCTGTTCCGGTTCTAGCCGGACGGTTTCCTTGAATTCTTTTATTGCCTTATCCGTCTCGCCCCGGCGGATATATGCTTCCCCGAGATTGAGATGATAGAGCGGATTCCAGGGTAATATTTCGGTGGCTTTTTCATAGTGGAATAAGGACTTCTCCAGATTGCCTCTCTCCGAATATTCCAGCCCCAGGTTGTAATTTATCCGGCAGCTCATGGGGCATACCTCGTAAGCCGCCTGGAAGAGACTGAAATTGTCCTTCCACTCCCGGTTCCGCGTCCAGGCGCGAATTGAGTAGGCGGCAATTATTATTATGACAAGAGTCCAGAGCAGAATTCGACCAGTTCGTCCGGCCCGGGTAAATCCGCTCTCCATTAGAAGGCCCAGGGCCAGGCAGAACCCCCAGGATGCCATATAGATCAGCCGTTCCGCCATAGATACGTTAATTACTACTATTATATTAGAGATTATCAGATAGTTGACGGAGAAGATGGATAATGCCAGAAAATACCGTCCTTTATTCCTCAATGAAACCCAGGCCAAGATACTTCCGGCGATGACCGCGACAATACCCCCCCCCATCCATAAAATCCGGATGGCGTCCGGTTGATAGGAGAGCTGGCTGTAGCTGTAATCGGCGCTGAGACGGAAAGGCCATATCAGCAGGAAGATATATCGCGCCAGTATTCCCAGGCAAGCCAGAATCCTCTCTCCGGCGGAGAGCAGGACCAAAAAATTTGCCCCCAGTTCCTCTGCCATGGGCATTCCCGAATAAAACACGAGCGCTATCCCAACAACCAGGAAGTAAAAGAGATAAAATTTCTTCAGCCGGTAGGCAAATATTGATAAAAAGCTGGGGAGGGATTTCTTTCCCCGGATAGTGAATCGATAAAGGTCAAAAGCGATAACCGTGAACGGTAATGTGCAGGAGGTACCTTTCGATAGAGCGCCGATAAGAAGGATCGGAAGGGTCAGCCAGTATGAGAGCGATCGTTTTGAGTAATCTGATCCGGTTGTCCGAAGATAGATCAACAAGACCGATAGATAGCAGAGACTGGAGATCAGTTCGGACCGCCCCACCGCCGCGGCTACTATCTCGGAATGGATCGGATGGCAGGCAAAGAAGATCGCGGTCAGAAAAGAGAGCCGGGTTTTCCCGGGGAAGATCTCCAGGCATACCCAATAGATCAAAAGTGACACGGCGGCATTAAGAATCAGGTTTACCAGGTGGTATCCTAATGGGTTCAGGCCGCCGAGGTAGTAATTCAGGCTGAATGTGAGGAGTGGAATCGGTCTCCCCGGGGGCTCTGGTTTATCCGGCCCGGGAGTGAAAGCCTCCAGGAATTCCCGACCGTTAAAGGCGGTCACCAGAGGAGTATTGACGATCTCTCGGAAGTCATCGAAGGTAAAGCCGTTGAGCAGAATGTTGCCGTAGATTAAAATAGAGAGAATGACAATAATGACCGGGAGAACGAATCTCTGGGATCTACAGGTTTTCATGATTTATTTATATCAGACCAAGAACCATTATGAAATAAAGAAGGATGAGGTTCCAGCAAAAGAATTCGGCAAAAACAAAAAAAACAAAACAATCCTTGCAAATATTTAGATAAAGATATAATGTGATACACAATAGTGTATAAGAGACAATAATAGTGCAAGATATAACTACGATCTGAACAGCTGGAAGTAGAATCGGGGAGGGGATTTTCCGCTCCGAAATTACAAGAAAGCTTGGGAGAATACCGGAGGTAATAATGAAAAATTTCAATTTTGCTGTCTTCAGCGTAGCTGTAACTATGGTAATCATTACCGGCTTCCTGCCATCCAGGCTCCCAGCCCAGAACGTCACGCTGGAATATTCGACCTACCTGGGCGGCTCCGGCAACAATGACTACGGCTCCGCCGTCGATGTCGACACGGCCGGCTGCGCGTACATCGCGGGAAAAACCAACTCCTCCGATTTTCCCATGGGTAACTCCTACCAGGCCACCTGCGCCGGGAATTATGACGCCTTCGCAAGCAAGCTCTCCTCCTCCGGCTCAAACCTCATCTACTCGACCTACCTCGGCGGGGCGCTCAGTGATCAAGCGAACGAAATCGCCGTTGACACCGGAGGGAGCGCCTATGTCACGGGTCAAACCTATTCCGAGGATTTTCCCACTGACAACCCTTACCAGGCATCCAATGCGGGTGACTGGGATGGCTTCGCAGTGAAACTCTCCTCCTCCGGCTCGACACTCATCTACTCGACCTACCTCGGCGGGTCGGGTAGCGATGACGTCGGGTATGCCATCGCTGTCGACTTGTCCGGTGCCGCCTACGTCACGGGGCTTTCCAACTCCTCCGATTTTCCCATAGCCAATCCCTACCAAGCATCCCTCGCCGGCCAGGGTGATGTTTTTGTCACAAGATTAGGCTCCACCGGCTCCGCCGTCTTCTACTCGACCTATTTGGGAGGAGGCACTACTGACTCTGGGCACGCCATTGATGTCGACACGACCGGCTGCGCGTACATCGCGGGAACGACCACTTCCGCCGATTTCCCCACCGAAAATCCATACCAGGCGGGGAATGCTGACCCTGGGGGCATGACCAGTGATGTCTTCGTTGCCAAATTCGGTTCCACCGGCTCCACCCTTACGTACTCGACCTATCTGGGCGGAGAGGAAGATGAGGACGGCCGCGGCATCGCGCTCGACTCGGAAGGTTCTGCCTACGTGACCGGCAAGACTCAACTCACCACCACTGCCGTCCTCTTTCCCTTTCCCACCACCGCCTTTACGTTCCAGACCGCACCGGGAGGGGGGTCGAGAGACGCCTTCGTCACCAAATTCTCGACATCCGGCTCCTCACTGGAATACTCGACCTACCTGGGGGGATCCAATAATGATGATGGTTATGGTGTTGATGTCGATACGGCCCTTAACGCTTACGTTGGCGGGTGGACTTTATCTGAGGATTTTCCCACCGAGAACCCCTACCAGTCTTCTCTGAACACACCGGGTTTTTATGACGGCTTCGTCACCCGTTTCGACTCTTCCGGTTCGGCTGTTCTCTATTCGACTTGCCTGGGAGGGTCATCAGGAAATGATGCCTGCATCGACATAGTCTTACAACCCGGCGCTACCGGGATCGCTTACGTTACGGGCTACACCAATTCCGCCGATTTCCCCACGGTGAATTCTTACCAGCCATCACTCGCTAACGCCGCTGATGTCTTCGTTACCAAGCTGTTTCAGGAAGCCGCGACAACGGCTACTCCGACACCTCAACCGGCGGCCACTCCCACACCGACTCCCTCGGTGACGCCCACGCCGTCGATCACGCCGACCCCGATCACTCCGACGCCTTCGGTAACCCCGACGCCATCGGTTACACCGACCCCGATCACTCCGACGCCTTCGGTAACCCCGACGCCTTCGATCACTCCGACACCCTCGGTCACCCCAACCCCGATTACTCCGACGCCTTCGGTCACTCCGACACCCTCGGTCACTCCGACCCCGATCACTCCGACGCCATCAACGTCGCCAACGACCACTCCCACGGTGACCCCGGCGCCAACGGCAGTACCTCAGAACGTCACACTTGAATATTCAACCTACCTGGGCGGGGCTGGAAACAATGACTACGGATACGCCATTGATGTCGACACGACCGGCTGCGCATACGTCACGGGAAAGACTAACTCTACCGATTTTCCTACTGCAAACCCCTACCAGTCATCTTACGGGACAACCTATGACGCTTTCGCGAGCAAGCTCTCCTCCACCGGCTCAAGCCTCATCTACTCGACCTATCTGGGAGGGACACTTAATGACTGGGCCTGGGACATCACCGTTGACACCGATATCAATGCTTACGTCACGGGATACACCAATTCCCCGAATTTTCCCACTGCGAACCCGTACCAGGCGTCCATGGCGGGAACCAATGAGGGATTTGTCACCAAGTTAGGCTCCACCGGCTCCACCCTCGCCTATTCAACCTACCTGGGAGGGACAAGCCCTGATGAGGGGCGAGGCATCGCTGTCGAAGCGACCGGCATTGCGTATGTCACGGGATATACCGACAGCTCCGATTTCCCTACGGCGAACCCCTATCAGGCATCCTACGCTGGAAGTAGGGACGTTTTTGTTACCCGATTTGACTCCACCGGCTCGGCGGTCACCTACTCGACTTACCTGGGGGGGGCAGTCTCTGAAGAAGGCCACGCCATCGATATTGATGCGACCGGCTCCGCATACGTTACGGGAAACACCGGATCCTCTGAATTCCCCACCCAAAACCCCTATCAATCGTCACTGCAGGGAGGTGCTGACGTTTTTGTCGCGAAACTCGGCTCGACCGGTTCAACACTTCTCTACTCCACTTACCTGGGCGGAGACGATGAGGAATACGGATACGGCATCGCGCTCGACTCGGAAGGTTCCGCCTATGTGACCGGAAGAACTCAAAGCACCGACGGCGCCATCCTCTTTCCCACCACCGCGTTCGCCTTCCAGACCGCGTGGGGAGGGGGGAATTCAGACGCCTTCGTCACCAAGTTCTCGACTTCCGGCTCTTCCCTGGAATACTCGACCTACCTGGGGGGAGACGACCAGGAATGGGGCTATGGCATTGATGTTGACCCGTCTTCGAACGCGTACGTCGCGGGAGAAACTTGGTCCCGCAATTTCCCCACCAAGAACCCCTACCAGGCGGCATCGGCAGGAACCGTTAATAAAGTTTTCGTTACCCGTTTCGACTCTGCCGGGTCGGCCGTTCTCTATTCGACTTATCTGGGAGGGTCAGGGGTTGATACCTGCTACGGCATAGCCTTACAACCCGGCGCCACCGGCATTGCCTATGTCACGGGCAGCACCGGCAGCACTGATTTCCCCACGGTCAACCCCTACCAGGCAACACTGGCTACCTCCTATGATGCCTTCGTCACCAAGCTTGTTCAAGCAGGCGGCGTCACCCCAACACCGACTCCCTCGGTATCTCCAACCCCGATTACTCCCACGCCTTCAGTGACCCCGACCCCCTCGGTCACCCCGACCCCGATCACTCCTACGCCTTCGATTACTCCGACACCCTCGGCAACTCCGACACCAATCACTCCGACGCCTTCAGTGACTCCGACACCCTCGGTTACACCGCCCCCGATCACTCCGACGCCTTCGGTAACCCCGACGCCATCGGTTACACCGACTCCGATTACCCCGACGCCTTCAGTAACCCCGACCCCCTCGGTCACCCCAACTCCGATTACTCCGACGCCTTCGATCACTCCGACACCCTCGGTCACCCCAACCCCGATCACTCCGACGCCTTCGGTCACTCCGACACCCTCGGTCACCCCAACCCCGATCACTCCGACGCCATCAACGTCGCCAACGACCACTCCCACGGTGACCCCGGCGCCAACGGCAGTACCTCAGAACGTCACACTTGAATATTCGACCTACCTAGGCGGGGCGGGCGCCGACGATTTGGGGAATGCCATCGATGTTGACACGACCGGCTGCGCCTACGTCACGGGAAAGACCAATTCCTCTGATTTTCCCACGGTAAACCCCTACCAAACGTCCTTCGCGGGAATCTATGATGCCTACGTCAGCAAGCTCTCCTCCTCCGGTTCATCCCTTGCCTACTCAACCTACCTGGGAGGGATGAGCAATGATTATGGGTACGGCATTGCCGTGGACGCCGGCGCCAGCGCGTACGTCACGGGATACACCTTTTCCACCGATTTCCCCACGGTGAATCCATACCAGTCCTCCTGGGCAGGAAGCCCGGATGCCTTCGTCATCAAGCTCTCCCCCACCGGTTCTTCCCTGGAATACTCGACCTACCTGGGCGGGGATGCCAATGATACTGGCTATGGCATCGATGTCGACTCTTCCCTGAACGCTTACGTCGCTGGATATGCATTTAGCGAGAATTTTCCCACGGTAAACCCTTACCAGGCATCAAATGCGACGTGGGCTGACGCCTTCGTCACCAAGTTCTCGACATCCGGCTCCTCCCTCGTTTATTCGACCTACATCGGGGCTTCACACATTGATTATGGATATGGTATTGAGGTTGATGGGAGCGGCAGCGCGTACATCACGGGGCAGACCTGGTCCTCCGATTTCCCCACGGCGAACCCCTACCAGGCGTCGAATGAGGGAGATAGGGACGTATTCGTCAGCAAACTCGACTCCACCGGCTCCGCTCTCATCTACTCAACCTATCTGGGCGGGGGTAAGGCCGATTTAGGCTATGGTATCGCTCTTGATACGGAAGGTTCAGCCTATGTGACCGGACAAACTAATTCCACCGACTGCGCGATCCTCTTTCCCACCACACCCTCCGCGTTCCAGACATTAACGGGAGGGGATAGTGACGCCTTCGTCACCAAGTTCTCTACCACCGGCTCCTCCCTGGAATATTCGACCTACCTGGCAGGAGACCAAGAGGAATTGGGCTATGGCATTGATGTTGACTCGTCTCTGAACGCGTACGTAGCGGGAAAAACTTTGTCCGGCAATTTCCCCACCGAGAACCCCTATCAGGCGGCATCGGCAGGAAGCGATGAAGCTTTCATCACCCGTTTCGATTCTGCCGGTTCATCTGTTCTCTATTCGACTTACCTGGGAGGGTCAGGTCCTGATATCTGCTACGGCATTGTCTTAGAGCCCGGCGCCACCGGTATTGCCTATATCACGGGCAGTACCGGCAGCACTAATTTCCCCACGGTGAACCCTTACCAACCGTCGCTCGCTACTAGCGTTGATAGCTTTGTCGCCAAGCTTGTTCAAGAAGGCGGGATCATACCGACACCGATTACAACCCCGACGCCATCCATGACACCGTCTCCGACTCCGTCGTCGACGCCTACGCCGACACCCTCGGTGACCCCGACTCCCTCGGTTACCCCAACCCCGATTACTCCGACGCCGTCGGTAACTCCGACACCCTCAGTTACCCCAACCCCGATTACTCCGACGCCGTCGGTAACTCCGACACCCTCAGTTACCCCAACCCCGATTACACCTACGCCTTCGGTGACGCCCACGCTTTCGGTTACCCCAACCCCGGTCACTCCGACGCCTTCGGTCACTCCGACGCCCACGGTGACGCCAACCCCGATTACTCCGACGCCGTCGATAACCCCGACGCCATCAGTTACCCCAACCCCGATTACTCCGACGCCTTCGGTCACTCCGACGCCCTCGGTTACCCCAACCCCGATTACTCCGACGCCGTCGGTAACTCCGACTCCCTCGGTTACACCGACCCCGATCACTCCGACGCCTTCGATAACCCCGACACCCTCGGTGACACCGACGCCTTCGATTACACCAACACCATCGGTTACGCCTACGCCTTCGGTTACACCGACACCGTTGGTTACTCCTACACCTTCTGTTACGCCGACCCCCTCTGTAACTCCGACACCGTCGGTTACACCAACGCCATCAATCACGCCCACGCCCTCGGTCACCCCTACCCCATCTGTCACACCGACACCTTCGGTTACTCCAACACCTTCGGTCACTCCAACACCACCAATCACGCCCACCCCTTCAGTGACACCGACACCTTCCGTGACACCCACGTCATCTGTCACCCCAACGCCGAGCATCACTCCCATACCTTCGGCTACTCCCAGTCCTTCCATAACACCCACACCCTCGATTACTCCGACACCGACACCCTGGAACATGGTCTGCAAGCTCTCCCTAGACTACTCCACCTATTTGGGCGGGAGTGATACCGACAGCGCCTGGGCGATTAAGGTGGACTCGGCGTTGAACGCCTATGTCGCCGGACAGTCCTGGTCGACTGATTTCCCCACCGTCAACCCGTATCAGGCGAGCCGTCCCGGCTTCGGCAACCTGGTGGTGAGTAAGTTCTCTTCTTCGGGGTCTTCGCTGATTTACTCGACCTATTTAGGAGGAAGCGTGGTAGACGAGGTCCGGGGGCTGGCCGTCGATTCCCTCAACTGCGCCTATCTGGGCGGCTATACCATCTCCCATGATTTCCCGACCGTCAACCCCTACCAGGGAACTCTGGGCGGCGGTTTCGGGGACTTCGACTATTTCATCTCCAAACTCTCCTCCACCGGCGCCGCCCTCGTCTACTCGACCTACCTGGGCGGGTCTGATCCGGACCAGGGCGGAGCCCTTGCCGTGGACACGGCTCTCTGCGCCCACATCACGGGGATGACCTACTCCGCCGACTTCCCAACCCTGAACCCATACCAGTCCATAATCCCCGGCAGTTCGGCGGCCACCGTCAGTAGGCTCTCATCCGATGGCGCGACCATTATTTATTCGAGTTACCTGGGCGGGTCGGATGGGACTGCCGGGGGCGGCATTGCCGTGGATGACGGTTTGAGCGCCTATATTATCGGATACACCGATTGTTCCGATTTCCCGACTATGAACCCCTACCAGGCAAGCTTCCGGGCCCAGACCGAAGCGGACGCCTTTGTCACCCGGTTCTCCTCGACTGGCTCGAGCTTACTCTATTCGACCTACCTGGGAGGAAGCGGTTTTGATGACGGGAGCGGGATCGCCCTGGGGCCGGATCGCTCGGTTTATCTGGTCGGGTTCACCTCCTCCGATGACTTTCCCACCGCCAATTCTTACCAGCCCGCGCGCGCGGGGAACGATGATGCCTGGGTGGCGAGGCTTTCCTCAACCGGTTCGAAGCTGGTTTATTCAACCTACCTCGGTTCCAGCGCTGATGACTATGGCTATGGCATCGCCGTTGACGGGGAGGGCCGTGCCCACGCCGTCGGCGAGACCTACGCCTCCGACTTCCCGCTCTCCAACCCTTACCAGTCGGTAATGCAGGGAATCGACACTTTCCTGACCCGATTCGACGTTTCGGGCTCAACTCTCCTTTATTCCACCTTCCTGGGAGGGAGCGGGGACGATACCGCCCGCGCGGTTGCCGTTGACTCCCAGAACGGTGCCTATGTGGCCGGTTTTACCTCCTCGACCGATTTCCCAATCGAGAACGCCTATCAGTCCGCCGCCGGTGATGGTGGGGATATATTCCTCGCTAAGTTATCCTGGGACTGCTATCTGACCACCCCAACACCGAGCGTCACCCCAACGCCATCGGTTACTCCGACTCCCTCCCCGACCGTAACCCTGCCGCCATCGCCAACTGTTACTCCGCCCCCATCGGTTAGCTCGACTCCTACTCCGATTACCACCCCGACCGCAACTCCCGCACCCACTGCCACCCCGTATCCTACTCCGGAGTACTTGGTTCTGGCCTCCGGCGACTATGACGGCGACGGGATCTCCGATATCGCGATCTTTCGGCCCGACACCGGACTCTGGGCGGTTCGGGGATTGGGCAGGACTTATTTCGGTACCGCCGGGGATGTCCCGGCCTCAGGGGATTATGACGGTGACGGGATTACCGATGTCTCGATCTTCCGGCCGGCTTCCGGACTCTGGGCGGTCAAAGAGTCAACCCGTCTCTACTTCGGGGGCGCGGATGACATTCCGGTTCCGGGCGATTATGACGGGGACGGATCGTGTGATCTTGCCGTCTTCGGAGAGACGAGCGGGCGCTGGGCCGTACGGGGTAGTACCCGGGTCTATTTCGGGACTTTAGATGATCGTCCGGTCCCGGGAGATTTTGAGGGAAGCGGCATTGCCTCCATCGGTATCTTCCGGCCATCCTCCGGCCTCTGGGCGATCCGGGGTCTGACCCGGCTTTACTTCGGCGGGAGCGGGGATAGGCCGGTTCCGGGCGTCTATCAATGGTACGGGACCGGTAAAGCGGCCGGATCCTTCCGATATCAGCCCGCTATCTTCCGGTCCGCTACCGGCCTCTGGGCACTCCGCGGCGTTACCCGGGTCTATTTCGGAGCTTCGGGAGATACCCCGGTGATCGGAGACTTCGCTGCCGACGCGCTCGATGAGTTTGGTGTTTTCCGTTCCTCCTCCAGCCTCTGGGCGGTCCGGGGGATCACCCGGGTTTATTACGGTGTGATCGGGGATATACCGGCTACGAGGTAGGGGAGGGTGGGCCGTGAGCGGTAATGAGTAAGCGGTGAGGGAAGAGGAGGGAAAAGCGGAATAAAGACTGAACATCGAACCAGCCTTCGCTAAAGCTATGGCGGGCAGGGCGTCGAACCAGCCTCCGCCAAGGCTACGGCGGGCGGGGCGCCCAACTTCGAACGTCGAAATTAAGGCAGAATAATTAGGGGCAGAATGATTAAAAG
>Ga0307990_1002902_pt1 | contig 13405 bp, 13 predicted proteins | sample EllFjometagen129_FD_203168 | JGI IMG/M metagenome (GOLD analysis project Ga0307990, IMG submission 203168) | Marine microbial communities from Ellis Fjord, Antarctic Ocean - #129 | ecosystem: Environmental > Aquatic > Marine > Unclassified | place: Southern Ocean | collected 2014-10-08
AATTCAAATTCAAATTCAAATTCAAATTCAAATTCAAATTCAAATTCAAATTCAAATTCAAATTCAAATTCAAATTCAAATTCAAATTCAAATTCAAATAACTACTTCATAGGGTTGCCTTCTGCTTAAAACTGCTTAAGAAGTAAATCAGAAATCAGGCGAAGGCTTTTTTGAAATTTCGTTGCGAAATCCTCTAAAGGAAAACTATTGTCAATTCCAATTTCGATGATATCGTTATTAAGATGGTTCGTATCAATGGACTGTATGAGCTTTTTTAATTCTGATGTCAATAAAAGTGGATCAAGTGTTATCGTGGAAAGTTCGGAAATTTTCAGCCAGATGGTTTCGACTAACTTCAAAAAGTCAGGCCAGTTAATCCATTGTGGGGATTTGCCGTTTGGTTTGAGCAGGCTGTCAAGCAAGCCGGGCTTAAGTCGATAGAACTTTTCTTTTTTTGAAGTTCTTGTAAGGACAACACCTGATTGAGCCATTTCTACCAGTGTTGTTTGAATTGTTTTTTGATAGTAAGCTGTTCTTCTGGCTGCTTCGCTTGGATGAATTTCTTTTTCTGATGCCAGCAAACACAGAATCTCTGCCCTGGCATTAATTCCAAGCAATGCCCTCAAACGAAGCAGCAGAGAAGCAGGGTTGTGCAAATCAAACGATTGCGAATACCCACGTAAGTTTATTTGACCTCTCCTTAAGCCATGATTAATGAATTCAGGATTAGCATCTTTATCCTCTGGGCATGGCAGGGCGGTACCATCTTTGCTAAAGAATAAAGGCTCTGCAGGTTGCTGGTAATGTTTTTTCGCCAGGCCTGACCATTTAAGCTTGTATCTGGATTTTTTGGAAAGCAGTTCAGCTATAGCGCTTATCTGTGGACCGCAGCGGAAATCATACTTTTTTTGAATTTGCTGCAAACGTTGCACATTTATAAATCGGCCGTTCTGAAACAGCCAGTCGATTATCTCATCAAACAGCCGCGGCTCATACCGGCATGCACTTAGCGAAAACAACAACAGGGCCTCTGGATCAATAATTCTATCGTCCTTTGATTCGGCAACACCGGCAACCCCCAATGTACTCCATTGCTGCCAGAGAAAATGAAAAATATTCTCCTGAAACTGATAGCTAGATTTTGTCAGCCAATCGCTCATATCCAAATTCCCGTAAAAAAAGTTTTATTGCTATCTGAAAACCTTCTGATGGATCGCGTGTTGTTGCCCATTCAACTGCCTGAATTAATTCTTTATCGGAAGGCGAAAGTTGCTTCAGATCCGAAGCGTGGTAACTGCCAAATTGATCTACAGCAGCATATAACTTGAAATGTATTTGATCCAGGCGGCTGATAAAATAAACCGTCAGTTTTTCACCATGGTAATTCCTGACAAGCCGGTCTCTGAATCCATCTGGCAGGCCTAATCTGAAAAGCCCGCCTTCACCACTGCTTGGGCCATTATTAAGCCAATCCTGGGGGAGATTCAATGTGTCAGCTACTTCCTTTGCAGCAACAAGTAGTTCATCTGGTAAAGGTGCAGGGTCGACCAAATGATTGTGTGAATCCATAAGAGCAACGATATCCACATACTTCGTTGTACGCTGTATCAGATGCATTGCATTAAGAGCTGCGCCACCGCAAACTACAAGTGAATAATGTTCACTCCGGTTTAGTTTTAATCTGCCGTCAAGCAGCCTTAATGTCTTTTCGATTTCTTTGTATTCATAGTTCATAATAGCATTGTCGGCAATAATAGCACTTAAGTCAAGTGTCATTATTGCTTTTTGCTCGTAATTAATAGACAAATAGAAGCATTTCTGTAGAAAATCAGCCGGAAAAATTGCGTCCCAAACGAATAAAACATCATTATACCTTGATAATAGAAGTAATATGCCGAGATGACCATTGGATTTTAGAATTCCATGTCGTACAATACCATTGGATTTTAGAATCTAGCAATGGATTTTTAAGGATGGAAATATGAAACGCTTATTGAACCCGTATTTTCAGCCATTAATAACTTCGGCGATTATGATTTTATATGGCGATCAGGAGGTAGCTGGTGTGAAAATTAGTCATGATGAGATTTCTTTTTTGAGCTGGTTTTTAATTTTTATAGATCCCAAAAATTGTACAGTAAACTGTACAGTGAAATCTGGACAACATGTCAAACATGTGTATAATGTTGAACGTTGTAGCCGAGTCGTAAACCTCGGCGGTGTTGTAAGTTGTAGCATTTTCAGTAGTTTATGAGATTTCGAGAAAAGCTCGTTTTGATCTCTCATAACCCGGAGGTCGTTGGGTCGAATCCACTTCTTAGGAGTTGAATTTTGTTTGTTATTTAGACCTCAGGGATTTTACGAGATTTTGCAGAGTGAGCATCTGAAGATCACTCTGTTTTTCAATAAAGGGTTTTACGTCTGCGAGAACTTTTTTCCAATCAAATTCTGATACCCTTATTGCAATTTGCTGTCTCCAATTATCTTCAGTCAATTCCGGTCCCGACCAAGCGGTCTGTTTTAGGGCATTATTCAACAGAAGAATATTAGGTTCTGGCCAGGTTCTATCAGAAAGGTACCACATCAAATCGTAAACATCCCTGCCTTTGGTATATTTGCGAGATGATAAAGCATGCAGCTTACCTGCCAGCAAAGAGCTTTTGTCATAATGCTGAAGATTCAAAAGACAATGTTTTCGAATAATACTGGTTTTCACTTTAGCTCCAACTGGAGGATTGGAGTCAATTTCTGCTTTGATTGAAATGACTTCGGAACTAAGAGGCGACAGTTCAAGTTCATAAAGTAGGCCGGGGAATTTGATAAATGCGGACCTTACTGTTTTGTTAGTTTTGGCTTTAATAGTTACCTCGTAGTCTTCTGCAAGGAATCTCTTTTTGACTTTTTTCATGTGTTCTGTAAAGTTATCTTCTGTTCCAGATTCAGTGATTGAGAAATTCAGGTCTTCAGAAAATCGTGGCAGGGAATACAGAAATCTCAATGCCGTCCCACCTACAAATGCCCAGTCTACAAAAGCTCCGTTTTCCTGAAGAAATTCAAGTGTCCTTGCCTGCAGGTACTCGCGAACAATACATCTGGCAAGGTTAGTATCCTGAGTTTTTTCGATCAGCTGTTTTAAGTAATCTTTCATAATTCAATGCCCTCACCTTGGTCAAGAATTTTTTCAATATTGTCCACTGCTCGGTTGAGTTTAGTGCTTTGGAATTTTTCTACGGACTCACGAAGTACTGCTCTGTTAATCTGTTCAAAGTTCTGAAGTCTCAACTCCTCAATGAACTCAATTTTATCGCTGCCAGGTGTTAGGTAAATAAGATCTAGCAGTGCCTTCTCCGGACTTGCGACAAAAGCAGTTTGTCTGAATTTAAATTCGATTTGCTTATAACCCCAGAAGTATTTCTTGCTTACATGTCTGAAATCGAATCTGCACGAAGGAGTTTCAATTGTTTGCGGTCTGCCGGTGGTGATGCTTGTAACAACTGGGACAAACTCCGGGATCATTTCATACCAGGACAAGGCAGAATGGAGACTTACATAAGAAGCCTGCTTTAGACTATTTGCAATGCAAAATGGTTCAGGGGTAACTTTCCGGTAAGGTTCGGCCAGGGTATATAGTCCCTTATGGAGCCTAATGATCTTACCATCTTTAACCCATCTGTTGATTTGAAGCCGAATTTGGGCCAGATTTCCCCCGGCAGCCAGAAATTTCACTGTAAAAACTGGCAGATCAGACACTTTATTTAACAAGTCTACGAATTTCATGGCAACAATTTATCATAAAAGATAGAATAACGCAATGGTAATATCGCCATAATACAACTAAAACATGAGCAGCCACATCATTATATTTTAAAAAGGTTAATCCGAGCCGATGAATTGCAATGAAATTTGCAATAGCCATGTTCGTTTGGGCTGCTGTCAGGTTTCGGTTGCAAAACTATCAGTGCTATAAGGTCTTCATTGATAGTTATTAGTCTTTTTATTACAAGTACTTACAAATAGCATGTTTTCTGGAATCGCATGAGCCTACCATCTGCACCAAAATCTGCACCAAAGCTTCACCTTTGAGCTTCGGCTAGTCTTCGGTTGGTTTACGGTTTATCTCATAAGTCGTTTAATAGCAATCATTAATCGTTTATTGACAAGTACTTACAAAACCCTTGAACGGATTTCTAATCCGTAGGTCCCGTGTTCGAATCGCGGCGGGCGTGTTTCGTTTTTGAGCGAAAAATCGCCATTTTGGCTCTCAGGAGCCGGTTTCTGTGATGTTTGCAATGCCTCTATTATTCCGGTTGATTCCGGTTGATTCCGGTTGACTTCCGTTTTCGGTCCCCAACTTGGCTAAGCAGATGGCTAAGTGATTATCTGGCTTAATCTGTTTTGTTTGTGAAACAGCATCGGCAGGGCGGTTATCTGTCCCTGTCATTACTGCCTTTTCTGTCCGTGCTGATTTTGTCAGATCCGGAAGTGTTTCTATTGCCTTTGCAGTTTGCCCTGTCAATGTGTGAGTGTATCTGGATATGGTTAGGTTTATATCGCTATGTCTCATAAGCTCCTGAGCAGTCTTGGGATGTACACCGCTGGCTGCCAGCATGGTTCCGAAGGTGTGCCTAAGGCAGTGGAAATCGATTTTTCCAGACTCTCTTTCACCTACCAGAAACTCGCTTTTACTTCTGACCTTATACTCTGCGGGTTCATGTTCTACTTCACTAAGCCATTCAGTCCTGGCTTGTCGCAAGTCTGCTCTGACCATATCTGCCATACGATATTTACTCGGCAAGCTAAATATCTTTGCCTGTGGAAGTTTTAAACCGGCTATTTCTCTGATCAGTTTTGCAGTGTCAGCTTTCAGGGGCAAATATACACCTTTACGGTTCTTTGTGCTTTGATTGTTGAGAAAAAAGTTGTAACCTGCTCGGTGTGTCAAATCATCGGGCATTTTTTATGGTGGCATTATATACCTCCCTGTATTAAATCAATTTCTATTACAAACACTTTTCAGTGTTATCTTTAAACTCAGCCCATCCTGAGCTGGAGCAAACTTATACTCGCCGAGTTCGCACTGCCGTAAACTGACGAGCCCCTGCAAGTCCAAAATATCAAACGATCAACACTGCTGGACATAGTAATTACTAATAGCAGTTCGTGTATGTTTCACTAATCACAATATACCTTAAAGCCGCTTTTTGTCAAGGGCTATTTTCATGTAAGCCTTTACTGGTGAGGCACTTACCGACGACAATAGACGACAAGAGACGACTATGTATGATAAGAGACGACAAAAAAACTTGTAAAAAAATATAAAATTCCTGATTTTTACAGGGCAAAAAACTGATAACGTCCCAAAGTCTGGGGAAAGATAGAAACCGATAGCGGAACAATCGAAGTTATACCGGTATGGCGTTTTTTATTGTCCTAGGGGGGGGGTAATGTCTTGTGGAACTTTGGATTTAATTGCAGCATCATCTAAACTTATTGCGGAATTTTTGTGGGCTGACGCCTTTTTTTTTGGCGATAGTGGATATTGTGGATATTTCCCACCTGTGGTTTTTGGGGTTTCGGGGGCTAAATTAGGCCCAAAAAACGTCAGAAATTTTCATTTTTTCACGTTTTTGCGCGCTTTTGCACCAGTTATTCGCATTTATTCACTTTTTTGAACGTCTAAAAATTGTGGAAACTAAATTCAACAAAGGGGGTATATCTGAAAAGGTGGTCGTTTGACAGAACGATATTTTTAACAACCTTGCCAGGTCATGACAAGACTTACGGGGCCAATAGTATATGTTGACCCGGAATGTCACTCGGGGGCATAGCGCACAGTTTTATGATTTAATTTATCCAGGTTTTTTTATGGTGAGGAATCGGGCTGGGGGTTTCTTGTTAAGAGGGATTTGGGAGTTTGCAAATGAGTGCATAAAGTAAGGGGTTTTATGATATGGACTGGTTCTCCGCGATACATCTTGCCTATCTTGCCGGAAAAGGTACCGGACCCCGGACTCCTTTAATTCTGGCCTAGGAAAACTGCAATAGGTATTTTCTTAAATATATCTGATTTCCTAAGTAGGAAAGGGTGTGCTTTCAATTAATATGTTTCTAATTGGGATAGTAATGCCGTAAAATGTTTTGAAATTGCTCCGGGCCGAAAACTCGCGTTCATTTCCGTAAGTTGCTATAATAACGCCTGTTGTTCAATGAACTCAAGGCTTATCCTACCCGGGAGACCCGTTTTTTTGTTCTTTTTTTAAATATTTGTAGAAAAAAGTTTTTTTATGGGGTGACAAACCGTGATTGGCTACAATGGTATAATAGAAAGAGAAATTATAGCCGAAAGAAACAAACAAAAGAAGGTCCTGAAAATACCAACGACAGCACTATGCTCTTTATGGGGCTGGCTCTGTCGGCCCAAAAACAGATATATGCTTTCATACTATCTCTTGTAGTGTCTCCATCTGATGCTGATGATATTTTACAAGAAACATTAACTGTGATGTGGAGGAAGTTTGGCGAATTTGAAAGCGGGACCAATTTTGTGGCCTGGGGCAGGCAGATCGCACGTTTTAAGGTCATGGATTACCTGCGAAAAAACAGGACTTCAAAGTTTTGCTTTGATTCAGATGTTCTAAAGCTTATCGAGTCAAAGTCAAGTCAAATTGATAATTTGTCAGATCGTAATGAAGCAATGCAAAAGTGCCTCCAGAAACTTCCTGAAAAACAGCGGTCAATGTTGAATATGAGATACAGCCGGGACATGTCATTTAAACAAATTGCTTTAGAATACGGAGTTAGTAAGCAAAGTATTTATCGTATGGTCAGCAGGATCCATGCGTTACTGGCTAAGTGTATAAAAAGTACTTTAGTGATGAGAGGTGAATATGGAATCTAAGGATAGACTATTATTCGAGATCAGCGAACTGGTAACAAAAGCATTCGACAAGTCGATTTCCGGTGAGGAGTTTGATCGGCTGCAGCATCTGATAAGTACAGACCCAAAGGCTTTGGAATGCTATTTTGACATTATTTCGACATATTCCTGCCTGGACAGTATTAAGGCATTTGATTTTAGGGATAATGCGATTGACCAGGGCGAGCAGTTTGATTTAACCGAAACGGCAGCCAGCGGTTCTAAAGTCGGTGACAGCAGCAATGTCTCTCTCAAGGGTGTCGATATTGAAGAGTTTATGGCCGATGCCAATAAGGCCGATTCTGAAAATAGTGACAAGGCCCTCGATTATCTTGAGATTCTTGAGTTGGAACGGACTTCTCCTGCTGTTGTTATTGAAAAAGAAGAGCCTCAAGAGCCTCCTCGTGAATTGATCCAGAAGGTTGAAAGTGATTTTAAATGGTTCCCCGGTGAGGGCAATAAGCCTCTTACGCTGGTTTTACTTACCATGGCCGCTTGTTTTATGGTGTTTATTGGTTATCTCCACTTCTTTGTTCCAGATTACGTCCCTTTGCCGATAGTCGCCGAGCTTGCCGATTCTATTGACGCCGTCTGGGATGACGAAATGGAGATGCCTGAAGAATACGGCGATATGGTCCAGAGCAGGTACCGGCTGAAAAAAGGTTACGCCAGTATCCTGTTTAATAGCGGTGCGAAGGTTACTGTCGAAGCTCCTGCCGAACTGTCTTTGAACAGCGTCGGTGATATGGAACTGTTCAGCGGAAAGATATATGCCGTTGTTCCCAAAAGGGCTCACGGATTTAAGGTTATGGCCGCCGATAACAAGATCGTTGACCTGGGCACCGAGTTTGGCGTCGAGCTTGATGGTCGCGGCAATACCCAACTGCATGTCATCAAGGGCAAAACATTACTTTATGCTGATGCGAAAAATAACTATAAGGCACCGGTCAACGTTGACGCTGGTGCGGCTAAGAAAGTTTACAGTGATGGTTTAGTTAAGGATATTCCTGTAGTTAATAATAAATTTGTTCGGGAGATCAAATCGGAATCCGCAATAGTTTGGAAGGGACAGCCTGCTGGGCTTACCGATCCTATGGGTATCCTGACCGCTGCGACCTTATCAGGTAACAACCCGGCAACGGGTGCTCGATGGGCAGCAGGGGATACCTATCGCCTGGCTTTTGTAACCAGCGGTGCAAGAGATGCAACGTCGAATAATATCGCTGACTATAACGCATTCGTACAAGCTGCCGCTGACGCAGCCGGTTTCTCAGGTGCGAGATGGAAGGTTATCGGCTCAACTAAAACTGTCGACGCCAGGGACAACACTTCGACCAATACGTCTGTTGACGGAACAGGCGTGGCTACGTTCCTCATGGACGGAATCACCAAAGTCTCCGACAATAACGCTGACATGTGGGACAGCCACATAGACGCCTCCTATTTTCACGAAGGAGAAGCTATAGACCACTATGGGATTTTCCTGGACGAAAACGGCGAAATGAGAACTGCCCAAGTATTTACCGGGACACAAGGCAACGGAGTAAAGCACGCTACCCGACCCCTCGGCAACACCAATCCAGCTGACTTAAGGGTTAGACTCGGCCTATCCGACTTTGACCGCAATGACAGGTGGTTAGTTCAATCTAACGCAGAAACTTATGCATAGTTGTCGCTCTATGCGATCTCTGATCCAATTACTGTAGTTAATAACTCAAACTGACCTGTCGGCCAGTTTGAAATGAATAATGATTATTGTATAATGTCTAATGGATGATTCGGCCTTGCGGCCGAGGCAATTTTGTTAAAAAGTTATTGTTGCGTAATTCTTTTACTTGCAAAGGGTTACTGTGTACAAGTTATTATTTATGGGTGTTTGGTATTGGCGAGTGTTCAATACGTAAAAACCCCCCATATCATACTTTTTCGAAGGAGTGTAGAAAATGAGAAAACAGAAGTTACTCACATTGTTAGCCGTGACCATGGCAGTCGTTCTGGCTGCCTCGGCAAACGCGGCGATTGAAGTCACCCCGGACCATGTTGTGTCGGGGACGGTAACCGGCAAGTTGATTGTCATTGATGTGCCGACCCCGACCCCCGAATCGTTCGCTCTCGGCCCGTATCTCGGCGATGACGGTGATTCGAACTGGACAGACGAGGCGGCAGGCGTCATCGCCACAGTAGCCGACAACGGGTTCCAGATCATCGTCGGTGATGGCATCCAGTCGGAGGAGTACGGCGACTCGAACTGGGAACCGGATGGAACCCCGTTCGGTCAGTCCAAAAACTAGTCGGGCTGGCCGGGCACCATCGTCTATTTCAACTTCAACCTTGCCGACTCCGGCATTGATTTCCCCGATGGCTCGGTAATCAACGCCATCTATACAACGTGGGGCGTGAGGAAAGATACCTACGATTACAGGTACACCGAAGGAGCGGCCTCGGAAACCAAATCTCTTGGGGATGGATTCGGAACCGCTCCTGTCGGCGACCTGGTCTTGAGATGGACCGACTCAGATTCTGCCACGCATGATGGCAACTTCGAGTGTATCTTCACCGGTCCGATCACGGTGGAGGGCGGCGATGGATTCACACTGGAACAGTACCGCCAACCCAACGCCGCTCATCTTGACGCTGTGATACTTGATGTTACTATTAATGATGGCCATCTACCGGCTGATAACGTTACGATCAGCATTCCATATGGTGATGTTTCCAACGATAACGAAGTTGAATTGAGTTGGTATAATATGGACCCTGCCGGTAATGGTTCTCCGGTTACTGTTGATGTTTGGTTTGGGACTAGCCCGGATAAAATGGGATCGTTTTATTCCAGAGTTGGTAACGCACTGGAATTTGATGGTGGTTCGCTCGGTTCGGTGCCGGTTTTCGCCCCGGTTGCCGCCTCGGTTTTCGTCCTTGAATCAAAGAAATGCTACTGGCAGGTTGATACGTATGTCGACGATGGCAGTGGCCCCTGTTTGGTCGAAGGCTCCGTGTATTTCTTCGATGTGGTAAGTGATGCTCCTGCGATTTTGTCACTGATCCCTGCTGACGACGCGACTTCTGCTTCTGCAAATTCCGACCTGGTGGTTGTTTTTAACGAAGATATCGCACTGGTCGCCGGCGGTACTGTTACTATCAAGAATCTGACAGACGCTACTGCTGAAACAATCACACTTCTGGACACGCAGGTTAGTGTTTCCGGTAATGAACTTATTATCGATCCATCGGCTGCCCTGGAATACGGCACAAACTACGCTGTTCAGATCAGCAGCGGTGCAATCGTAGACCTTGCAGCTACTCCAAATGCTTTCGTGGGTTTTCTCAACGATACGACATGGAACTTCATGACCATTGCTTTGCCTCCTGCAGTGAGCCTTCCGGGCGATATCAATGTCGATGGTAAGATAAATATCTTTGATTTGCTCATCATGAGCCAACAGTAGCTTGATTCAGTCGGGTGCATAGGCCATCCTACTGATTGTGCGGATATTTTTGGAAACGATGGCGTAAACTTAGCGGACTTTTCGCTTTTCGCTTCACAGTGGGGTTCTATAAGTACCTTACCTATAGTGATCAATGAGATTCATTATAATCCGGATTTATCGTATGAGTTGGTGGAGTTTGTGGAACTTTATAATGCCGGAGATAAAACAATCGATTTGTCCGGCTGGTATTTCAGTAAGGGCATTTCATATACTTTTCCTCCAAGGACAAGTATTGCAGCTGGCGAATACCTGATCGTTACTGAGGACGTTTCTGTGCGAACTATTTCACCAATAACCAGTGTTTCAAGTAAATATGGAACACGAGCAAGCTTAATTTATGGTCCTTTCTCCGGTAGCCTCTCCAATGATGGTGAGAAAATCGAACTCCGCTCCTCAAGCGGAATTGAAATAGACCAGGTAGACTATAAAATGAGATTTCCATGGCCGACTGTCGGTGACGAAATCCCAGCGTTGTCATATGGTGACGGTCACTCCATCCAACTTGTTAAATCGGAAATCGACAATGATCTTGGCGGCAGTTGGCGCAGTGCCTATCCCACTCCAGGAGCAGTTAACACGGCGGTATACGTATCCAATTTGCCTCCGTATATTCGTCAGGTCAAGCATACACCTAAGCAACCTGGCTCAACTGAGATAGTTACTGTCTCAGCAAAAGTAACGGCTTATGACCTGGTTTCTTCAAGACTGGTAATCCCCGAAGAAGCAGAGGAAATGGCGCTGACGCTTAATGGTAAAAGAAACCGTCTTAAAAGACATGATTTCCTTGACTTTGCAGAAAGTATGCAGATAGAGGCAAAATATGCTGAAAGCAAAATAGCTGAACTACTCGCCTTGGCTGATAAGTTTGCAGATATGATCGCCAATTCGCTGCTAACAGTCCAGTTGCAAGAGCGGTTTCTGGAAATTATAACACAGCGATTAAACCGTCTGGCGAAATAGTAAATTTCACTAACTTTTTTCAAAAAATTCTGATTATTCAGGTAACTAATACCCGTAGTTGCGCGTCATTATTATAACAGGGCAAGGTGAAAGTCCTTGGTTTTGATGTAAGTGTTTGACAGGGAATGTTTTATGAAGCGAAAGCATACTAACACTGATGTTTCTCAGCTGGTTGACGAGATTCTGCAAGAGGCAGTTTCCCGGCGGGCCAGCGATATTCATTTTGAGCCTACAAGTCGTAAGCTTCAGGTAAAATTCCGGCTTGACGGGCAGTTGAAGGTCGTCGACGAGTTTCCGAAAACCATAAGCGATAATGTCATCGCCAGGCTCAAGGTTCTCGGCGGGCTGCTGACTTACCGCAACGACATCCCCCAGGAAGGCCGCATAATAGGTACAGCCGATTCTTCGTTAGAAAGTAGCGTCACCGATAAGCGGCTTGCTGTTTTCCCGACGATCCACGGCCAGCGGGCGGTTATCCGGGTCTTTTATGAAGACGCCGGTTTAATGTCGCTTGACCAGCTTGGCTTTTCCGATTTCATTTTGTCAAATCTAAAAAAGATCGCCTCCAGAAACCAGGGAGTTTTGCTTTTGACAGGCCCGGCAGGCAGCGGAAAAAGCACCACGCTTGCCGCTATTCTTCGCGATATACTCGCTCGTTTTACAGGTCGAAGCATTGTCGCACTGGAAGACCCGGTTGAAAGAGACATCGAAGGAGTTACACAGGTCCAGGTCGCAGACACTGGCGATATGACTTTTCCCGTTGCGTTGCGTTCGCTGCTTCGGCAGGACCCCCAGGTGCTTATGATCGGCGAGATAAGGGACGCAGAGACCGCACGCATCGCCATCGAAGCTGGCCTTACCGGCCATCTGCTTATGAGCACTATGCACAGCGGATCACCGGCGGGCGCTCTTCTTCGCCTGCTCGAAATGCAGATCGAGCCATACCAGGTTACATCGAGTATTTCAGGTGTCCTTAACCAGCGGCTTGTCCGGCGGCTTTGCGAAAATTGCAAAAAACAGATCGGCGATACCTCTGCATTCGAGGCTCTCGGCTGCGATAGCTGCATGGATACGGGTTTCAGCGGCAGGGTACTTGTTTCCGAGATGATAATGATGGACGGTGCATTGCGTAAGGCGATACTCGCCAAAGCCGACATCGAAGAACTTGACACGATACTAAAGAGCCGAGGCCATATGAACATGGCTCACGACGGAAGAAGACTGGTAACCGCCGGAGTAACAACACAAGAAGAAGTAAATACAGTCTGCGGACACTGAATACAAAAACAAAAACCCGAAGCGCAAGCGCAGGGACAAAAAATTACGAAACAGAATAATCGTCCAAAAACGACGCATTTTTAATTTCAGGGATCAGTATGAAACGATATTTACTATACATAGCGGTTTTAAGTTTTTGTATTGCTGCAAGTGTTAACGCCGACCCCAATGACCCCAACGACCCTAACGACCTTGCTGAACCAAATGTTCCAAAGGCTGTCAATGAGGTTGATATTCCAACTGTTGCTGTAGACGCTAATTCTAATAAGAATTATCCCACTATCGAAAACGCTATTAGTTTTATTAAGCGAGATGTCCGGCCTCATGAACCAAACGAACCGAACGAGCCAAACGAATCGCGTGCCCCAGACCCTGTTGCTGATGTCGTCGTCCCATCAGCGAAGAAACTGCCAGGCGTTGTCAGTGTTGGTGTTTTCCCGGCTGTCGAACTGCCGGAGTTTAAATATCGCCTTCTTCCGCTCGATGCCGAAAGAACCGATGGCGATGCCGCCCAGTTTTACGTCAAAGCGATTGATGCCTTGCCTTCCGGTTTCAGTCAATCGGCTATAAATGCTCTGCTAAATGTCCCGATGGATAAATTCAATGCCAGTAGCGCAGCGGCTATCGTTAATTCGTCGGCGAAATCGCTGGAGTTAATCCGGCAGGGCGGTCTATCCCGCCAGTGCCAATGGTCCAAGCAAACAGCTGGCAAGAAAGCATTTTCATTGCTCGAAGGCCTTAACTCTCTTACGTCGGTTGT
>Ga0307990_1002905_pt1 | contig 13396 bp, 25 predicted proteins | sample EllFjometagen129_FD_203168 | JGI IMG/M metagenome (GOLD analysis project Ga0307990, IMG submission 203168) | Marine microbial communities from Ellis Fjord, Antarctic Ocean - #129 | ecosystem: Environmental > Aquatic > Marine > Unclassified | place: Southern Ocean | collected 2014-10-08
AAAATTAAGGTTACACCCTTCACAGTTTTTATGTAGTTTCATCATCTGACTCTTCACCTATTTTATTTGCCTTAAGTTGTTTTTTTAAAAATGCAAGGTCTTTATTTGTTAACTCCTCTTTTTTTGTTGTTGGAAGCAATTCAAATGATTTTATTCTCTCGCTACATCTTGTTTCACATACCATTTTAACAAGACAATTACAACATGGACATTTAGATATCAACTCATGATCATATTTTATTAGACACGTAAAATCCTCAAGAGTGCACCCTTTACAGTTTTTATGTAGTTTCATCATCCAATACCTTTTCGACTATGTACTATATTTATAGCTGTTAGATATAGTTCTTTTCTCTCTTTACACATTGTTTTACAAACCATTTTGATAAGACATGTTCCACACGGACATTTAAAAATTAGTTCATCTCTAAATTTGATTAAACACGTTTTTGTACAATAGTTACATCCTTCACAGTTTTTATGTAGTTTCATCATCATCTTCTCTTTAAATTATATACTATTCTATTGTGTTCCTCATCAAAGAAAAGCATGAATGATTCATATAGTTCTACTCTCTCTGCGCACATTTTTGTACATACCATTTTGATAAGACAGTCACAACATGGACATTTAGATACCAAATCATGATTATATTTTAATATACAAGGGAGATTTTTATGGTTACACCCTTCACATTTTTTATGAAACTTCATTCATTATCCTCTACTCTTTAGATTGGATACTATTCTATCATGTTCCTCACCTAAGAAAATTGCGGATGATTCATATATTTCTCTTCTTTCTACACACATTTTTTTACAAACCATTTTAATAAGGCATGTTCTACATGGACATTTAAGAACCAGTTCGTTTCTAAATTTAATTAAACATGCTTTTGCATGATGGTTACATCCTTCACAACCTTGACTTTTCATTCACTATTCCCTCTGATCTTTAGATTGGATGCTATATTATCACTGCTATAGAAAATTGTGGATGATTCATATATTTCTCTTCTTTCTTTACACATTTTTTGACAAACCATTTTGACAAGGCATATTTTACATGGACATTTAAGAATCAATTCATCTCTAAATTTGATTAAACATGATGTTTCATAATGGTTACATCCTTTACAGTTTTCATTCTTCATTGCGAAACCTTTTAATTTTTTCAATAGATACTATACCAAATTGTATAAATGCATCACACTCTATTTTACACACCCCTTTGATTAAACACTTAGAGCAAGGGCATTCTAGTTTTATTTTATCATTTATAAAGTATTTTCTACTCAATTTATGATGAACAAAACAACATTGAACAGCTAAGGTTCTACATCCTTTACATTCTTCTTCAATATCCATCTATTATCCCCTGCTTTTCTTCCTCCATCAACTTCATTTCTCCAAATTGTAAATGACCGAACTCTTTATACGCCTTACAAGATTCAAGACATACCATTTTAATTATGCATTTTTGACAAGGACATTTTCTACCCCTAAAAACAGGATTTATTACACATATTGGTCTTTCAATTTTATTTAAAGAACACCCTTGACATTCTTTATCCGGTTTATAAAATGGTTGTGGACCACATCCACAGTTAACCATCTTTGAACAATCTATTTCATATTTATATTCAGACATTGTTTACCCTTTCTCTATAATATTCTATATATGTCTCAAACAGTTTACAATAGACTCCTTCTCCACAGACCATCTTTACTAGACAATTTCTACATGGGCACTTCATACCTGCAAACTCTGATGGAAATTGACAATCTTCTATAATTAAACATCCATCACAATTATCTCTATTAAAAGATTTTCTAATATAAGACATTGATTGTCCTCCACAACCCTATAGATAAAAGGTAGATAAAAACTACTGAAAAAATAATAGCTGAATAACCAATTACATCACGCTTCGTATGAAGTTCTGTATGTTTCCAAATGGTATGAAACATCTTAATAATTAAAGCAACTACATATAAAGAAATCCATAAAAATAAAGTTATTGAGATCGCTGATATAACAAATTCCTTCATAGTTGTATTCCTAAATACTTTTAATAAAATGCATGAGATTAAAAAGCCACCATCTTGGACTGACCCACGTTTTTAACTTAATACTTAAACGGAGCCAGCCCAACATGTATTCATTATAAGGTTCGCATTGGCGACGAGCTGTACAACATGCTCTTACTAAACAATTTTTACACGGTGATGGTTTAATGATCCCAAGTATAAAATATCTTGTTCTATGAGATAAATTAAATCTCACAATCTAAATCCTCTACAGCAGGATTAGGAAGAGGATATATATCCACACAATTCTTAGAATTGCTTGTTGAGAATGAGTATTCTTCTTCAATGCCTGATGATCTTTCTTTGCATTTTTCGCATAATTTTCTTGGTGGGAGTCTCCCAGTCCAAAATAATAACAATTTATGTTCTGTACCACATGATGGACAGACACATTTGATCAATCTCCTACAACTTGAGGTCATTACGATCCCTCCTGCTTTTAGGTCTTAAACTTAAATATAGACCATCTTGATTTACTCGGAACGTATATCCAGAGTTCTGGCAGTCTGGATGATTTGCTTGCGACCTGAATAATAATCTGGTTTTCTTCCACTTTTATTTCAGCTTTTTCAAGATCAGGGTTATTAGCTAAAAGTGGGGGGATAGAAACGTTATACTCTTTCATTGCCATGGTAGTTACTGATTCTTTATTCTTTGTGAAAAACACAATCACACCTCCTAAAATGTTGAGTTAAAATTCAATACCTCTGATCCTTCTGATCCAATCAACTTTACCTTCTCCACCACATCTGTTGCAGTATACAATGGCTATAGTACCATTCTTTGCATCTGATTTTATAACACTTAACTCTTCCGGATTAAACACAAGTTCATTCACATTAAACGCAGCGACAATTCCATGTCCTTTGCAATCGGGACATAGCTCTTCATTTTCTAAAAGACAGAGGTGTTCTTCATCTTTCCAGTAATTTTTAACATCAATTTGCTGAACCGTCATAGTTGCTTCCTCCTCTTATTTGAAGTTATTATTTATGCCTTCTCACCACTTTAACTCCGTTATATTATGTATAGATGCTTTTGATAAAGAACGAATGCTAATGTTGAATATTCCAGTTCCTAAGCATTCTTTGCACAGTTCGATTCCTTCAAGGGTTGGATCAATATAAGCAGTACTATAATAACTTTCAACTAAGTTATTATCATCGTTGGTAAAGTCACTCCTATAAATTTTCTTATCATCCCTTTTGAAATTTTTAGGATCTATATCAGGGAGGTTTGATGTTGTTGGACATTTACAAATATTTGAGATCCAATCAGTAATTCCACTCCCTCTACACATATCACATGAAAGAGAAATTGTTATACGTTGACCCTTTTTTTCTATCTCATCATTGTTTTGGATCACTTGAAGGATTTCTGATATAGTTGTATCAAGTAAATCATAAACTCCAAAATCTTGAGATGTCAGTTGTATAGAATTAGTTTTCTTTATTGAATGAATGGATCTCCAGTTTTCTAACTCTATTTTTAAACGAGTAGGGGTAAAACTTTGATTTTTATAAAAGTGAACTAAATTTAAATGTAAAATACTCATCTCGGTTTCCTTTTTGGAGAATTATTTATAATTCTCTTTTTAAGTTGTTTCACAACTTTTAATAATAACGAACTACACTCATATAAGATTCTATAAAATTGGATTAAAATTTAACGGTGGGTTGAATAAAAAATTAGAAGTAATGGTTTATTCTCATTTATTAATATATATAGTATTAGAAAATAAAACCATCTTGAACAGCCATACTATATGCTGCTGAGAGAGGAGTGAACATCCCAAGGAAGTATTCATCTTCTGCAGCCTTCCCGCCTTCAAATACATTGTGGGCATAGTGACCGTAGCGAGCGAACAGTTTGTAGTTTTCATTAGATGACCATGATTCTCCAACGTAAAGGTCGTAAATACCATCATTCAAATCACCGACACCTAAAAAGTTTAAATCTGGATTTTGATTAAGATAAGTTTGAACACCTATCTCTATTTGTTTTTCATCTTCATTTATTCTAAACTTTGTTAGTGGAAATAGATTTTGAGGAAAATCTGGATACATTTCAATAAGTTCTTTATCCAACATTTCATTAATTTCTCTAATGATTATAAATTTGATGTAGGGATCCCAAATGTCACTAACGAACGTTTGTAGTTTTTCAGTTGCTGAAAATACCACATGATTTCTAATCTGAATGAATTGACTGGTTAACTTGTCCATTATCTAGACCTCTTTCATAGGTTTTGTATAAGAAGGATACGGCTTGCATATTTTACATGCTGTATATTCCTTATCAAGTACTTCAGTAAAGGAGTATAAGTTTTCTACGTCATTCCCTTTTGCAAATCTACATGTTGGGTGATGGTACTTTTTTGATTTTAGCGATGCTACATATTTAACTATCGGTTTATTCAAACACTCTTTATGCACACTTCTAAAAAGTCCTGCACTTTTCCCACATATTCTACATTTTCCCATTTAAATACCTCCATTTAAATACCTCCCTGCTAGTCTGTAGTTATCGTCAGAGAGAGATCTATCTTTCTGTATATTAGGTTATCAATCCCTAGAATAGTATTCACTTGATTGGATAGATAAGATTTTTACATCACTAATATTTGTTGTTCTGATTTTTTCATTTTCTAGCATCTATAATAAGATTTGTATATTTTGTAATACATTTTATTTCACCCTTAATACCAGCGTTTCGTAAATAAAATGTCATAAGTTCTGGATGACAGGATGTAAAATGTGAGTTTTCTTTATAGTCTTGATTTCCAAAAATAAAAGCTATGCTTGTTTCAATATCTTTAACACTTTTAGATATCAATACGTTTCGTGCTAAAACCTCAATAGATGGTCCTTGAATGATCAAGCGACCACCTGGTTTCAATAATGAGACCCAGTGATTTAATAGTTTTTGTGATTTTGTAAATGAAATATGTTCGTAAATATCTATAGCTCGTATTTCATCTACAGACTCAGGTTCATAAGGTAATTGTCTTACATCTGCTCTTATAACTCCTGGTAAGTCACGGATATCAATGTTATCATACCCCTGTTGTAGATCTGTTCCACATCCTAGATTCAATAGTATAGCCACTTGATTTATCCTTTCTTAAATATATGTTCTAAGTATTCTGATTAAGATCCTAGATTGATTAATAGTACATGACCGCCCCCACCAGATACTTTATCCCATGTATTTGAAGATCCAACTTGAACAGGGGAAGATCTATTTACCATATCTAGCAATCCAAGTTGCCCCTTATCATTATATCCCCATGACCATAAAGTTCCATCTGTTTTGATTCCATAAGAAGAATAAGTTTGAGTAGCAGATAACTTATCCCATGTAGTTAAAGAACCGACTTGAACAGGGGAAGATCTTTTTACCAAGTCTCCTTGACCAAGTTCACCTCTATTATTTACACCCCAAGACCATAATGTACCATCTGTTTTAACTGCCAGTGTATGGCCAGCTCCACAAACTACTTTATCCCAATTAGTTAAAGATCCAATTTGAACTGGGGATGATCTGAATTCTAGATCTTCTAATCCAAGTTGACCATAGAGATTATGCCCCCACATCCATAGGGTATTATCTGTTTTTATTGCTGCCATAAAATCAACCCCAACGGATATTTTATCCCAATCAGTTAAAGATCCAACTTGTACAGGTGATGATCTATGTATATCTACATCTCCTAATCCCAGTTGGCCATCATCATTCCTTCCCCATGTCCATAAAGTATTATCTGTTTTAATTGCTGCTGCTGAAGAATTCCCAGCACCTATTTTAACCCATGTAGTCAAAGAACCTATTTGAACTGGTGATGATTTATTTATTACATTACCTTGAGCCAATTCACCATTATTATTACGTCCCCATGCCCATATAGTACCATCTGTTTTAAGGGATAGTGAAAATACGTTTCCACAATTTATGTCACTCCAATTAGTTAGTGAACCAATTTGAACTGGTGAAGAATAAATAACTCTATTCCCTGTACCTGCTTGACCATAACCATTCTCACCCCAGGCCCATAAACCACCATCGTCTTTAGTTGATAGTGAAAATGTACCTCCTCCAGTTACTTTACTCCATGTAGTTAAAACTCCAACTTGAACAGGTGAGGATCTATATGTACCGATCCAACTATCTCCTAATCCAAGTTGACCCCAAACGTTACCTCCACATACCCATAAACCATCCGCTAAAGGCGGAGGTGCAGGACCACCTCCAGATGCTGATACTGTCATTAACTTTTGGTTAATCATTTATTTCTATCTCCTAATAGACTTAACTCTTCTTTCACCTTTTCAAAAGGTTTATCCCATTTCTGATATATTTCTTGTCTGAATAATTTAACTGAGTTATACCAAGGTGTTTTATCCCCTGGCAATGACCATGTATAATAAGCCATTAAAGGGACAACAATCCAGGTTGGTTTTCCCATAGCGGCTGCAAGGTGAGCTACACTTGTACAAGATGAGATTACTAAATCAAGATTAGCAATAGCTCCTGCTGTATTTTCCCAAGATTGTAGTAGAGGTTCTAAATCAACAATACTCGACATTCGTGGGAGTTGTTCTATTCCTTCATCCCTTTGAAGACTATATAACTGAACATGATCTTGCATTACAGCATCAAACATTAAATCAGCTGGAAACTTTCTAGATAGATAAGCATCACCTAAAGTATTACAAACCCCCTCTCTTGGCATACTTAACCAGCGTATACCCACCTTTAGTTTATCGCTTTTTATCAATGATTCAAATCCTTTGACTTGATCATCTTTTGCTGTTATATAAGGAGAACCTGACAAATCGTTGTATGTTGTTTTTAACATCTGTGGTACTGCCATAGATGGCACCCAACAATCATGATAAACGGAAAGAGCATTTTTATAAGCTACAATTGCAGAAACTTCGGGGAGTCGTGAGAATATAGAACTAAGTCCATAGTCATCACAAGCTACAATTACTTTTCCTCCTTTTTTCACAATATCTTTAACAAATCTAATGAATAAAATTTGATCGCCATAACCAGCTTCGCAAACAAACAAAATGTGTTTACCATCTAAATCCTCACCATTCCATAAAGGTTTATCAGTTCCTATATGTTTATTACCCCATAAACTTGCATGACGACCTTCATTCATTAAAGAAAATCCTTTATACAAATCTCTACGCATCATTTCATACCAACCTCTATTGAAATTTGCTCGAATAGAGTTAAGTCTCTTTTCCTCCATTTGTTTGTATTTAATATAGCTTTCTTGTTCATCTATATATATTTGTGCTTTTGATTGAAGTACTTCTTCCTCAAGTTTCTTACATATTTTCCATCCTTCTTCAAAATTCCCATGCAAACTTTGCTTCAGTTGTTCATCTAATAATTTCATTATTTATCCTTTCATTGACTATCTATGTTTTTAAGTGCAAACATAACCTTATAGTTCGAAGTTACTTTATACCAATTAGTTAACGAACTGATGATTTACCATATATATTTCCTATTCCAAGTTGACCATTTGTTTTGATAGATGTCATAGAAGAGTCTCCGCTTTTATACTGGTACTGCCATTTCGCTGCCTGATAAAAATCCATACCAAGTAGCTCCAGCATCTACAGTTAGAAATGTCAGTATATAAACAGCACTGTTAACAGAAAGATCAGGTGCTGCACCACTATCCCAATTAACTGAAATGGGCCATATAATGGTTTTAGCAGCAGCATCTTGTGTTAATATTAAATTCAAAGCTCCAGCCTGACCAGCATCTGGAGGATTGCTGAAAATAAATGTAGTAGCTTCAGACAAAGTTATCGAAAACACACTCCCATCTTCAAGATCTAAAGTAGCATCACCTCCTGATGAAGATACGCCAGAATAACTTTCTGAGTAGTCCTTGATTATAGGTCTGGATAGAATAGCACCTTGCATTTTAACTTCTTCTGCACTATCCATTACTATATTTCCATCTGTAACCTTCATTAATTAATACCTCCATTAAGATGATAGTTTTTAATTTGATGTGAAAGTGATGTTACTTCAATATGGTTTGTTTTCATTCTTCATCATCCCAATCAATTTTTCTTCCCAAGAGAATTCCTAAAAGCTCGCAGAGTGTTTTGATTGCCTCAGTTAGATTTTCAATAACTTTAATGAATCGTATCATTAACTCAAATCCATTGAATCTTTTTCAGAGATGTTGCTAGATATTAATTTTTCTTTATCTTGTTTCCCCTGTTCGACACATTCTTCGACATAGGCATTATATTCACCTAATTGATCTGCAAGTGTTTCTCGCAATAGTTGTATTTCATCATTTAGCGAGTATTTTTTTCTTATATTTTCGACTGTTCTCTGATTGATTAATTTACAGTGGGGAGATACATCGTTGATCTTTTTTCGCAACTCATCGGTCAACACAATTTCCTGTAGTGTGGTTGTCACATGTTCGCTCTGCTTGGACAGGATTATATTGTCAGGAACACTAATATAGGTTATTCCATCAATAGTACATAATTCGACTATGCGCTCTTCATCTTCCCGATAATTAGGCTCAATAACCGTATGTGTTGTGAAATTATCTGTAATTTTTCGGAAGCTGTATATTTTTGCCATTAGAATTCTCCTTCTTGATTATTTTTAGCATATAGGGCAAGGAATTAGTCCGCTTGGCATGCCCAAGTAACGAAATGATTGATTCCCTCTTTTCCTTTTTTACGAACCTTTTAAATTTATACAAACTGTACTTTCGGATAAAACGTCTGGATTTCCAGGTTCTATACCCAACAAAATTTATGCCTTTTTTTATTTTTTGTATACTCGATTTTGAAAGAGACAAACACAATTTATCTTTCAGAAAACAAACAATCTGTTTTCTGCTTTCCAGACACTGATCCCTTGTTAACCCAAATAGAATGAAATCATCCACATACCTGACATAATGTCTAACTTTTAATGTCCGCTTTACGAAATGATCTAAAGGGTTTAGATAGATCAACGCATAAATCTGGCTCAACAAATTCCCTATGGGTATTCCTATGGGTCCATCTTTTTTGCCAAACATCATCATAATTTCAACAAGTGACCTGTCTTTAATTTTCTTTTCGATTAGCGATTTCAATATGTTGCGATCTATTGAATAGAAAAACTTCCTAATATCAAGCTTTAAAGTGTACAAATCGCTGTCGTAATAACGTAATGCTTTTTGGGTGTAATCACTTGCCCTATGTGTGCCATAACCAATCCTACAAGCAAAACTTGTGTCAATAAATATTCGGTCAAATATGTTGTAAATTATTCTATAGATTGCATGTTGAACGACAGTATCCCTGAATACTGGAGCATGAATAGGCCGTTCCTTAGGTTCATAAACCGTGAATACAAAATATGGTCCGGGCTTATATATCCCATTATGGATTTCATTGTATAATTGCGACAGATTGAATCCCAAATGCCTTTCGAATTCAAAACACGGACGCTTTTTTCGTTTTCCTTTTCTGGCATCAATATAGGCGAGATAAAGATTCTTTTTACTGAATACCTCATCAAACAGATTTCCAACTCGTTTCATTAAAAAAGCTCCCTGATTTTCAAGCTATGCCCTACCAAAAAGAGAGTTTATATTGATTTCGCTTAAAGCAGGACAATATATCCCTGTAGTTCCACTGTTCTCTTTTAGAGATTTGAGGTGAAACTGTAGTCCGCGCGCAAACCCACATTGTTGTTCGAATTCGTCCGATTGTTGTTCCAATTCACGTTCCAGACTCCAGCATTGGAATCGTTGTTCCAATTCCCGCCAGATAGAAGACATATTGAGATATTGCCCGTTTACCATCGTTTTTCTTCCTTGATCTTTCTTATCCACCCACCAATCATTTTCCCCAACTCATCGACAAGTACTCCAATAGTTAATAATCGCCGCTGCTCAAGCTGGACCGGGCTGGTATCCGATTCCCGACCGTCTTTAAATCTGAAATATCCCAACTCATGAGCAAGATGGATCTGCATCCTCATTTTTTCATGTGTAATATCCAAACTAGATAGAGTTGTTTTTTTAAAATAACGCTTTTGACCCTCGGTGATTAGATCGTATATGGCATAAGCGGTATTTCTCATCCTATTTGCCAGTGCATATTTTTCATGTTTTGGAAAATGATTTAAATAAATATTAAGAATTTTAACAAATTCTATAAATTTTCTATTCAGCCCTGCTTCACAATGAATACCCATAAAAATTATCTACCTCCTGTTATCGTCGGGTTATCACCCGCCTACTCAGGGTAGCAGGCCGCGCGCAAACCCACATGGTAGTACGAAAACGCCCGATGGTAGTTCCAATACACGTTCCAGACCCCAGCACGGGAATCGTAGTACCAACTCCCGCCAGAGAGAAGACATAATTCGTTTCGCACATACTGATAAAAATAATCCTTACCGAATAAATTCGTGCCGGTTGTGTCCATACCGTCCCCATCTTTTGGAAATCCCAGTCCGGTTAAAAACCATGGATTGCCGTTTATGTCTTCAGCCAAAACCTGATTTGCGCCGCTACCAAATCGCTGAATAAATACACCTCCATCCTTAAATGCAGGATTAAATTCATCCATCATAGCAGCCACACCATTTACCCCCCAGTGATCAGTAGCACCAGCAGTTCCACTGGTAAAATCCTTCATAGCAGTAGCTTCTTTGGCCAGATAAAATGTTCCTTTTGTTATCGTTCCAGGGTCAGTACCCGCATCATATGGTGTACCAAATCCGCTGGCGTCAAAAGCAATCGTGCAAGTACTGTCATTAATCTTTGTGATCGTCCACACCTTATCTTTTGCACCTACCCAATCTGCTTGGGTAATTCCAAGGATCATTACCGGATCACCAGTAGACATACCATGTCCTGTCCATGTAATCTCACACGGATCAGTCTGTGCCATTGCCTCAATCGACGTAGCCGCTGGAGCAATACATGTAATTCCTATATTAACTTCGTACATCAACCCATTAACATCTGCTACCCCACATGCCTGACCATTATGAGTAGTCTTCGCAAAAGGTGTACCACTACCTGTTTTTCCGCAATTGGAATATCCATCTGTGACATAACTGACTTCAGCATCGTCAACATCCCCCAACGCATTATTATTACAACCTTTAGGATAATTGTAAGTAACACCATACCATGCGCAATATGTTGTAGCAGATGATGCTTGACCGTGAGCAAGTGATAATATAGCTAGTACCGCCTGTTGAATTCGAGAAGAGCAATGAAATATAGAACTTGCGTTAACTGCCCCATTTACCCCATCCCTGGCATGAGCTGCATCAATACACTCAAAATAGGCGTTAGTACCACAAGCGGTTAAATCTGCAATTGGATTATGGTCTGTATGAGTTGATATGGGCAGACCTTCTTTAATTGAACTTGCTATATATCCAGAACCCCATCCATTTTTTGAGCACATATACTTGTCAATAAAAAATCCCTGCTGCTCTATTCCTCCGTCAATGAATGCACGGTGAAGAGCATAATTATCTGCATTGGCATCTTGTTCGTTAGCGTAAGTCTCTATGCCTTTTATGGTTACTGTATTTGTGGATATCAGATAGTAAAACTTAGGTATCCAGCACATGATTGATCCATCTTTGTACTGATAATTTCCATAATTATCCGAACTTGGATCATCATATCCAAACAATGGAATTATACCGTTTGGAAGTAATTGCGAAGGGCAAATACCTACACCAAAACCCGCTGATCCTGCAATACCGATACGATTAATAGCTGTAGTTCCTACTGTCCCATAATATTTTGTTGTCATAATAATTCAATTCCCCTTTATGTTGTAGTAAATGTTCCGTTAGCACTTATTATTACCCATCTAGTCATACCATGCACATATTCCAATGTTATAGTGGCATAATTTGTTTCAGTATATATGGTCCCTGTAGCAGAACTATCATCTATGTAATCAGTGTCCACAGCAGTCACTGTCATTTTTCCTGCACCTTGTTTTATAAATGTAAGTCTTGCACCATCTTCAGTTGTACCCATAGATGGAAGTGTGAAGTTCTTATCATCAGCAGAATTCATCCTTAGTGACTTGCCTAAATCTGCTGTGGTTATAACATAGTTGTCTGTTTTGGTGTCTGGTATTAAACCAACCGATTGAGTACGGCCAGAATCATCAATTATGACATCTGAACTTTGAATAGTTGTAGTTCCATCATATCTAGCAGCATGATGATCAACGCCTGCTGTTACAGATGATGTTCCCGAACTACCTGAAGAACCGCTTGAACCAGATGTTCCACTTGAACCAGATGTTCCACTAGAACCACTTGAGCCAGATGTTCCACTTGAGCCAGATGTTCCACTAGAACCACTTGAGCCAGAGCTTCCACTTGTTCCACTAGAACCGCTTGAGCCAGATGTTCCACTTGAACCACTTGAGCCAGAGCTTCCACTTGTACCTGAAGATCCTGATGTTCCACTTGACCCAGAAGATCCTGAACTACCTGATGATCCTGATGTCCCCCATCCTGATGTTCCTGAACTACCACTTGTTCCAAGTCCATATGTTATAGATGCATAACCAGTAACTGCTTCCGAAAATGTTATTATTAATGAAGTTGTATCAACAAATTCTATATTTAATGGAATCATCATTAAATCATCGCTATCAATAACTTCGACATTAACATATTGTACGCTAAGATTATGAGTTACATTCCATGTAATTGATGATATAGATTGAGTATGTAAAGAAGCATTACCTGTCATACCGCTTGTACCTGATGTACCGCTTGATCCTGAACTTCCACTGGTTCCACTTGACCCGCTTGTACCTGAGATACCTGATGTACCTGAACTACCACTCGAACCTGAAGATCCTGAAGTACCACCTGTTCCAGATGTTCCACTTGACCCTGATGTACCGCTTGATCCTGAACTACCAGATGTTCCACTAGATCCTGAACTACCAGATGTTCCACTAGATCCTGAAGTACCAGATGTTCCACTAGAACCGCTTGAACCAGATGTTCCACTTGAACCACTTGAGCCAGATGTTCCACTTGAGCCAGATGTTCCACTTGACCCTGATGTACCGCTTGATCCTGAACTACCAGATGTTCCACTAGATCCTGAAGTACCAGATGTTCCACTAGAACCGCTTGAACCAGATGTTCCACTTGAACCAGATGTTCCACTAGAACCACTTGAGCCAGATGTTCCACTTGAGCCAGATGTTCCACTAGAACCACTTGAGCCAGAGCTTCCACTTGTTCCA
>Ga0307990_1002906_pt1 | contig 13389 bp, 11 predicted proteins | sample EllFjometagen129_FD_203168 | JGI IMG/M metagenome (GOLD analysis project Ga0307990, IMG submission 203168) | Marine microbial communities from Ellis Fjord, Antarctic Ocean - #129 | ecosystem: Environmental > Aquatic > Marine > Unclassified | place: Southern Ocean | collected 2014-10-08
CGCGGGAGGAAGACGATCTCCGGCGCCTCTTTGAGCATACCTCCTTTGTAGATCTCCTCGCGGCGCATCACGTCAGTGCATAGAGGCTCCTGTGTGTATGGGTTCACCACTGCGCGCAGCTTCTCCACTAATTCAGTAATGAGTGGTTCAGCCTGTAAATCGCTTACGATCCCACTCGGCTCGCGCCCGCGACGGTTGAGGCGAATGTGGCCAACATCAGCGTGCGAATAAGCTAGCGTCCTCTGCCAGTCGATGTCATCAAGTGACAGGAAGAGCTTATTGATCAGTCGTGCTAGCCAACTGTCGCCGACAGCATCGAAGAAGGAGTCAACAGCGCCGAGCCGATAGGCGAGTGGATAGATGAACTCACCCAACAGTGCCAAGCGTCGCTGCGTGAGTCCCAAGAGGAATAGCCCCTCCTTAACGCGCTTTCCAGCTCCTTTCTTGAGCTTTAGATAGCCCTCGCGCATCAGCCAAGTATTGATGGAAAACGTGTAATCTTGCGGCCCCATCCCGTGATCGGAGAGGACGATCACCGTTGCGTTGGCGTGCTTCGCCCGCTCGACGAGGCGACCGACGCTGCGATCGACCTCCCTGAATACTTCAAGAAGAGGCTCGTTCTTCTTCACTCCCCACAGGTCATGCTGTGCCTTGTCGGTCGTCTGAAAGTGAATCATCAGTAGGTCCCAGTCGTCTTTCTTGAGGAAGTACTCTGCTGCGTCGGTCCGACCGCGCACACTGGCACGCAGCGACGCCACCTTTCCTTTTAGGGTGAGCAAGTGTGAGCACTCGGGGAAGAAACGGTATCCGGGGACGGCCGCGTGAAGCTCAGCGTAGGCCTCGCCGGGATAAGACGGTGCCTTGTCGCTCTTGGGCGTAAGCATCCCGGGTATGATTACGCCGTTTACCACTCGCGGTGGGTAGGTCATGGGAAGGCCGATACTGACGACTCGACGATCGTTCTCGCTTGCCAGTTCCCACAGTGTGGGGTAGCGGATGTCGCCTCCGTTCACGACACTGATGCTATACCCGCGTCGCTTCGTCCAGCCGAGGATTCCGTGTTTGCCGGGGTTGACGCCGGTCTGAAAGGTGGCCCACGCCGGGCCGGTGAGCGGGGGGATCGTGCTCGTCAGTTTTCCCGATGCTCCTTCCGAGAACAGCTCTTGCAGGTAAGGGAGATACCCCGCTTCAAGCCATGGCTTAATAAGTGGGAAGCCTACTCCATCGAGACCTATCACGAACACTCGCTCACTCATCTGAGGACCTCCTCATATGCAACGATGAGGTCGTGGCCGACCGTGTGCAATGAGTGGCACTTGGCAATCTCCAGGCTGGAGATGGATGGTGCCTGATTGGACACGAATGCGGAAATCGCGGCAGCAAACTCTTGTGGAGACTCGCCCATCAGGCAGTTGGCGCCGTCTTTTAGCCAGTCGCGATAGACAGGAAGCTTGCGCACGACGAGTGGAAGGCCAACTGCCGCTGCTTCCAGTATCACCAGGCCCAATGACTCTGAGTGCGAGGGATGAAAGAAAAGATCGCAGCCACAATACGCCCGTTCGATGTGGGGTTCAAACCCGAGGAAGCGAACGTTTATCGGGCAGTTACGCAAGATTCTATTAAAGTGAGGGTTATAAAAGAGAATCGGACTTACCCGCGGCCCAATCCATAGGAAGTCAACCTCAGGAAGGATGCGGGCAACGGAAAAGAATGTCTCTACTCCCTTCCTCGGGATCACCTGTCCGACGGCAAGGACGGTTGGACCAGTAAGGTCGTGCTCCCTTCTATATCTCTCGCGAGTCGTCTCATCGAAGGAGAAACGATCAAGATCAATCCCCCCCGAGAAGACATGAACAGGCTTTTCGGGCGCAAGTGACTGCAGGGCCTCGGCAGCCTGTCGCGATGGAGTGATCAGCAGATCCACGTGGTGCACGAACCAGCGCAGATACCGACGGTATGGTGACACGAGCGCACGCGACATTGTGAACGCACCCTCGATCAGGTCGGGCGTCGTGTGCACGGTGAGGGCCACCGGTCGGCCGTGCTTGTGCGCAAGTTGTGCATAGTGAAGCGAACGGGGCCCGATCCACTGCAGGTGCAGAAGATCGTACTCGCCAGCCGGGTTGCTCGTCACTTCCACTTTTTGCTCTTCGAGAGCGCGTATGGTATTGCGTGTAGCAACACCGATCCCCGATTGATCGACCAGCCCTCGCACTTCGAGATAAGAACAGATCTTTATTTTGTTCCTCTCCTTGCCCGCAGTTTAGGAGAGAAGGCTACCTGATAGTAACGCGAGTGTCAACGGATGTCCCGCGTTGGGTGGCTTCACATTGGTGGTGTTGTCTTATTAAATTGTTTGCAGTATGCTGAATTGCATAAGAGAAATTTCCGGCATCAATTTGCCGTGCAAGCACTGAGGAGGTGTGATGTACAAGAAGATAGGGTTATTGCTGGTCGTAGCGGTATTGATAGGCTTGTTCATTTCCGGGTGCGACACGTTCCTTGCCCCTAAGGATGCGCTCAAACCGATGGCGGCGAATCATGCGGGAAAGAACTACTTAGTCGTATTCAACGCAAATCACCTTCCCAGTAACATCGATAGTCTGGTAGCGAGCGCCGGCGGGCAAGTGAAGACGAAGTACGCCCAGGTGGGGACAGTACTTGCTACCGCGCAGGCCTCATCATTTGTCTCGGACATATCGAATGCAGCCGGAGTGAAGTACGTGCTTCCCGATGTGAAGCTGAACTGGCTCCCGGGCGAGGACTACAAGATGGTCCTGCCTGCCGATCAGGCCGGGCCGGTGCAGGGCGGAGTGACCACGCAGAGCATCGGGGATGATGAATGGTTCTACAACGCGTACCAGTGGAGCATGTATGCGATCGATGCTCCCGGCGCTTGGGACGCTGGCTACACCGGTGCTGGGGTGCGGGTAGCGATCCTCGATACAGGAATCGACGCCTCTCACCCCGACCTTGAGCCCAACCTGAACAAGGCGCTCTCCACTTCGTTTGTTCCCTATGAGGCGTATATTGACGACGAAGATGGACACGGGACGCATGTGGCTGGGATCGTCGCTGCCGCGGACAACGCCTACGGATCGATTGGTGTGGCACCGAATGCCGAGATCGTCGCGGTGAAGGTCCTCGATAGTGCGGGCAGCGGAGCGTTCAGTTGGGTCATCGACGGGATGCTCTACGCCAACGCTATCGGGGCCGATGTGATCAGCATGAGCATCGGGGCCTACCTCCCACGGAGCGGTTTCTGGACCGAGGACGGGGAAAAGGTGGGGGCGAACGAGGTTGCTGCTCTGGTCACGCTGCTCACCCGCGTGATCAACTACATCTGGAGCAACGGATCGTTCGTGGTCGGTTCTGCCGGCAATGACTCCATCGACTTCACCGGTGATGCAGGGCTTCTCCACGTCCCCTCCGATTGTGGACGAATCCTATCGATCTCGGCAACGGGACCGTTAGGCTGGGGGTTCGATCCTACGGTAGACCTCGATACCCCGGCGTTCTACACCAACTACGGGAGCGCGATCGACTATGCTGCCCCCGGTGGAAACGTCGATTTCAACATCTATCCTGGAGATGGTTGGGCGCTCGATATGGTCTTCAGCACCTTCCCCGATGGTTGGGGATGGATGTGTGGGACGAGCATGGCTACGCCGCATGTATCCGGGGTTGCCGCGTTGATCATTGAGGCGAACGGGCATCGCCTGACCCCGAGTCAGGTCGAGAAAGTCCTTAGGCAGAGCGCCGATGACCTTGGAAAACCCGGTCGCGACCAGTGGTACGGTCGCGGGCGGGTGAACGCTGCACAGGCCGTCAAGTAATCTATAAAGACGATCTTCAGGGCCCGAGAGGATTGTCCCTCTCGGGCTACTTCTTATTGCGTAGCTAGAAAGAAAGGGTGAAGCGATAAAACTCTCGCAAAGGCACAGAATTATTCCACCACGAAGGACACGAAGAGCACGAAGGAGTCAGAGGCACTGCGGATAGATTGACTTCAACAATCCTGGACGCACTTTCCTCTCTTGTCTGAGTCAGCCACTCATCGAATTCCATTTTTCGTGTCCCTCGTGCTCTTCGTGGTGAATGCTCTTTGGGATCTGTCCTCCGCGAACCCAAATTAGAAGTCACTACCCACTCGAAATGATAAGGGATCTTTATTGTAGCCACCTTCGATATACAGAGGCTTTCTGGGAGCTAAACGTTTCTCGTTATTCATACTCAGCATGGATTGCGATACATGGGAAGGAGGTTCCTGAGACCTGCGGTCAGCGTTTCCAGATCGTCACGATCGTTGTATGCCTGCACGGAGACGCGGATGAATGAATGACCGTTCCACGATGTGATCGGCACTTCCACGTGAAACTGTTCGTACAGTGCTCTTTGCAGGCCTTCGTCGTCACACGTGGGAAGGGGGAATGCGGCCATCTGTGCGTACCAGTCTGTAGAATCGGGAGTGATCGGCGGCAGATCAGTGACATCGGTCATCGCCTGGCGGAAGCCTTGCAGGAGATCATGACAGCTTGACTGCACTTTGTCCCAGGTATGAGCGCGCATGAACTTGATTGTCGCGGGCACGGAGAGGAAGGCCGAGATATCGCTTGTCCCTTGCCACTCAACGTAGTCGATCAACCGCGAGGGTCCGGGTTTCTCGCTCTTGTAGCCCCAACTCACAATGACTGGCTCGATTATCGATTGCATCTCACGCCGTACGTGCAAGAATCCCGATCCCTTCGGAGCCATCATCCACTTGTGCAGTTGCCGACGTAGAAATCTACTCCTAATTGGTCGAGATGAAGATCGATTTGTCCCGGTGTGTGCGCGCCATCGATCACTCGACCATTTGTACTCCCACGGGTGCCAGCATATGCCTGCACGCACCGGGTCCCTCAGAACGTATCGGATTGAGCGTCTCCCCTCGGAGTCAGCTCAGCGGGAGATCTGGAGGTCGGGTGACATCAAGCATGGAATGACCTGGCTCTGTGGAAGACTCCAAGCGGAAACGGAACTCCCGCTTGCCAACCGCGCAGGAAGCGGATAGTATCTTTATTGGTCGCGATTTCATTCAGACACAGATCTCTCGTGCAATCTGACCGTGCTCGACTCCAGAAAAGGAAGCCTATGATAGATGAATCCGAAATAACGCCGCCCGTATCGTCAAACACACCGTGCAAAGCCATCATCCTGGCTGCCGGCTCAGGCAAGCGTCTGCGCCCATTCACTGACCACACCCCCAAATGCCTCGCGCCTGTGAATGGTGTGCCGATCCTCGTCAACGCGCTTGCTAATCTGAGTGGCTCGGGGATACAGGAAACCGTGATCGTTGTGGGGCACCTCAAGGAGGAGGTCTATGACGCGATCGGAGATTCCTTCAGTGGGATGAAGATTACCTACGTTGAATGCGACCGCTACGAGACAACCAACAATATCTACTCCCTCTGGCTCGCCCGGGAGCACATGACCGAAGACATCCTACTGCTGGAATCGGATGTATTCTTCGAGCGGTTGCTGCTTGATCGGTTGCTTTCGCATGAAGATGGCAACATTGCGGCTGTCGCCCGGTACCAGTCCTGGATGTCCGGTACGGTTGTCAACCTCGACAAAGATGGGAATGTGCAGGCATTGCTGGAAACAAGCCTCCAGCCCCCCGGACTAGACTACTCCAAACTCTATAAGACCCTCAACATCTACCTGCTTCGCCGTGATTTCCTACGCGAACAGATAGTGCCTCGGCTAGAGGCCCGCATCAGCATCGGTGACGTCAACCAGTACTACGAGGTTGTCTTCCATGAGTCTACCTATGGTCAGCAGCACGATCTTACAGCGCTTGTGTGCGATGACATAAAGTGGTTTGAGATCGACGACGAGAACGACCGGACGAATGCGGCGTACCTGTTCGCATCTCCGGATGACCGGTTTGATGTAGTCTCCCACGAGCATGGGAGCTACTGGCGCTATGGGTTCACAGATCATTCGTACCTCTATAACCTCTACTTCCCTCCCGAAGGGGTCTTTGCTTATTTGAGGGATAATATCCATGATTTGATAGAGAACTATCCAGTAGCGCAGGACGCTCTTGCCGGTCTTGTGGCTCACTTGATTGCTGAGCCAGCCGAACGGATCGTTGTGGGCAATGGCGCTGCCGAACTCATCAAGATCATCTCTGGACACGTGTCTGATCAACTCATCATCTCGGTGCCGTCGTTCAATGAATACGCCAACGCCGCTCCCGAAGGGAAAGTCACCACCTTCGCCCTGAATCCACCGTTCTTCGAACTGAACGTGGATGAGTTTGCCGCTGAAGCCCTTCGGTGCAAAGCTGACGTGGCGGTCGTCGTATCGCCAAACAATCCGACCTCTTTGCTGGTTCCGAAGTCTGACCTCGTGCGTCTCGCGGAGAAGCTAGCCAGTCAGGACTGTATTCTCATCGTGGACGAATCCTTCATCGATTTCGTGGAGGACCCCGATGAGTGCACCATGGTGCACGAGCTCGCAGAACACAAGAATCTCGCGATTCTCAAGAGCATGAGCAAGGCTTATGGCATCTGCGGACTCCGGCTTGGCTATCTGCTTACTGCAAATCATGATTTCGCTGCGTCAGTGCGGAAGGAAGTGCCCATTTGGAATGTCAACGGTTTTGCCGAGGCTTTTCTGAGGCTTCTCCCTCGCTATCGCCGGGAGTTTGCGGCGAGCTGCCGAAAGGTGCGAAGTGATCGTGATGACCTGTACCGGAGCCTGTCCTCTATTCCCGGGATGATCGTCTACAAACCCGCTGCGAATTTCGTCTTCTGCCGCCTTCCTCGTGAGGCAATGTCTGCCTCCGAGGTAACCCGCAGGCTGTTCACAGAACACAACATCTACGTCAAAGACTGTGCGGAGAAGCCGCTTCCGGAATCCGACCGATATCTTCGTATTGCCAGCCGCACGAAGCCCGAGAATCACAATCTCGTTGAAGCCCTGCGGGGATTGATTGCCGGGACGCAAGCATAGTATGAGCAACAGGCCGACCATCCTGTCGTTCGTGAGAGACATCCCCAACATCATCACCCTCTTAGGACTAGGCTGTGGAATTCTCGGGATATACTTCGCGCTTCTGGGGAACTTCCCGGCAGCAGTCATTGCTATGCTCTGGGCCGTTTTGCTTGACTGGTACGACGGACCCGCTGCGCGCCGGATCTCCGGGAGAAGCGAAGCTCACAAGTCCGTCGGCGCCAAAATGGATTCGCTGGTGGATATCGTCAGCCTGGCGATCTGTCCGGCCATCATCCTGTTAAGCTACGGAAACTTCAGCGCATGGTTCTTCCCGGGGGCTCTGGTCATAGTCATGGCAGGCGTTGTCCGGCTTGCCTACTTCGACGTCTTCGGCGTCGATGACGACGGTACCATTGCAGGACTCTCGCTGGACATCACAGCCCTCGTGGTTGCACTTGTGTTCCTGTTGGAAGGAGTATTGAGCCACAATTTCTTCACAGCTCTCCTCTACATCATAATAGTGGTTTTGTCGTTCCTGCACGTCGCGCCCTTCCGTATGCATAAGATGGTGGGGCTCTGGTATCACGTGGTCACAGCCTACGTCTTGATCCTGACGGCTGTGTACTCCTACATTCTGTGGGCCGATTAGCTCGGCGGCGTTCACGGCTCGAAGACGGGTCGCGGCCAAGCGCCGAACGAGCCATGGTTGAGGTGGATCACGTCGTCGCTCAAGAGGAAGAGGTTGCGGTAGGGCGCGTGCTTGATTGAGCGATCACTATTCATGAGATGGCCTCCTTGTACACGTGCATGGTACACTTAGCCGCTTTGTTGCGCGATGCAGAAGCCCATCAAGGAGGGTGGAGTGACCAAACCAACGCTTGTCGTCATGGCCGCTGGAATCGGAAGCCGCTATGGCAGCCTGAAGCAAATCGACCCGATCGGCCCGAACGGAGAGATTATCATCGATTACTCAATCTACGATGCCCTGAATGCGGGGTTCACCAACGTTGTGTTTATCGTAAGGGACGAGATACTGAAGGAGTTCTCCGCAAGCATCGGCCAGAAATTGGAGGGAAGGTGCGACGTCTCATACGTTATTCAGCGGCTCGATGATCTTCCAACCGGATACGCTATTCCCGCGGGGAGGACAAAGCCATGGGGAACGGCACACGCCATCTACGCTTGCCGTGACATCATCGATGGGCCGTTTGCGGTGATCAACGCCGATGACTTCTACGGGCGCAACGCCTACCGCTTGCTATACGATTACTTGCTGCGCGTACACGATCAGGAAGGCGTGTATGACTACTGTATGATCTCCTACCTGCTCGGAAACACGCTCACCGAACACGGGCATGTGGCGCGCGGCGTGTGCTCGGTCAGTAATGACGGCTATCTTCTTGATATACACGAGCGCAAACGAATCGAGCTATTCGATGGCACGCCGCGTTACACCGAAGACGGTGAGAACTGGACTAGCGTTTCTCCCGACGCTCCAGTATCCATGAATATGTGGGGATTCACCTGCAGCCTTCTCTCCGAGCTGGGGCCTCGCTTCGAGCGCTTCCTGGATGCGATGAGCGACCCGAACAAAGACGAATATCTTCTGCCCGAGGTAGTCGGTGAGCTGATCACAGAAAAGCGAGCACGCATCAAGGTCCTCCCTACGCAAGAGCAGTGGTTTGGCGTCACCTATCGTGAGGATCGGCTGAGAGTGCAGGAGGAGATCCGAGCACTGATCGAAAAACGGATCTACCCTCGGGATCTATGGAGGTAGTACCCACTCTTTGGAAGCTCTTGCGGCGGTGGTTACGTGATTTGTGGATTGTCCACCTGTTCGCGATCAAGCGCTTACGTCGCTTAATTTTCCTTCCGCAGGCTCGCAATACCTAGTCCAAATAGACGCCTAGGCAAGGTGAGTTCGCGTAGCTTACTGCTTTGACTACACTCGCCATCGATGACCACTGGGCGCGGCGTTGCTGACTGTGAGTTGACCGCGCCGAGATTGTGCATACAATGGATCTCTGGAGGAATCGATAATGAACCTGGCGCTGCTTCTTGTCATCTCGTACCTGTTGGGAGCCGTTCCCACTTCTGTCATTATTGGGAAGGCCGTTCGTGGGATCGATGTGAGGGAACACGGAAGCGGAAGCGCTGGCGCAACGAATACGTGGCGTGTCCTTGGCTGGAAGGCAGGAGTGACCGTTCTTGCGCTCGACGCGGGGAAGGGGGCAGTGGCTGCGGCACTCGTTCCGCTGATCCATTTTGGACACTTACCGTTTACAGCGCCGGTCATCGCGATCCTGTGTGGCTTGAGCGCGGTCATCGGGCATGTCTTTCCCGTGTATGTTGGCTTCCGCGGGGGAAAAGGAGTGGCAACCGGCGCGGGGATGCTCATCGCGGTTGCACCGATTCCCGTAGGGCTCGCCATAGGTATCTTTGGCCTTTCCCTGTTCCTATTTGGGATGATCTCACTCGCTTCAATCCTGGCTGTAGTGTCCGTTCCTATCAGCATTGTTCTCCTAAATCACTTCTCAGGAGCGAATTTTCATCCGCTCCTCCTTGCCATCACCTGTGCCCTAGCCCTATTCATCATCTTCAACCATCGCGCAAACATCGCACGCATTATCCACGGGAGGGAACGATCGTTGCCGCAGGTGCAGCTCTGGAGGCGGATCTTGCACCGATAGACTCATCTGCGCAGCAAGGGGTTTCCATTTGTGACACACGGCACAAACTCCAGTACAGAACGGTATTTGACGTATGGAACATTGGGCGCTAGAATTCCTGGTGGATCAGTAAGGAGTGGATCGTGGAAAAAGACCCATTGAAAGAGTTACGTAATCGAAATTTGAGGAACATTGCCTTGATCACCGTAATCGTGATCATCGGGCTGATCATTTTCCAGTCATGGTTTGGTGGAGACAAGACGCAGCAAGAGGTCAACTACTCCCTCTTCCGCAGCATGGTGGCAAACGGGCAGGTCGTGTCCATCGAGATCAAGGACAATCAGGGCACCGGTCTCATGACGGACGGGAGTAAGTTCACGGTTGAGCTTCCTGATGATAAGAGTCTTTACGAGCCGTTTTTGCGCGACAACAACGTTCAGATAAAATATGCACCGCCATCAAATAGTGGCTTGTTGCTCTCGATCTTGATGTCCATCCTTCCGATTGGCCTGCTGGTCGTCGTCTGGGTTTATATCATGCGTAAGACGCAGGCTGGCGGCGGAGCGATGCAGTTTGGCCAATCGAAGGCGAAACTTGTGCATCCGGAGAGCATGCAGGTGACGTTTGCCGACGTCGCGGGGATTGACGAGGTGAAAGAAGAGGTCGAGGAAATCATCGACTACCTCAAGGACCAGAAGCGCTTCTCTGTGTTGGGAGCGGAAATCCCGAAAGGAGTGTTGCTCGTTGGTGCTCCCGGGACGGGAAAGACGCTCCTTGCCAAGGCAATCGCCGGCGAGGCAAACGTCCCGTTCTTCTTCATCAGCGGATCTGACTTCGTGGAGATGTTCGTCGGGGTCGGGGCGGCACGGGTGCGCGACATGTTTGTGAAGGCAAAGGCAAGCGCCCCGTGTATCATATTCATCGATGAGATCGATGCTGTCGGCCGAAAGCGAGGCGCTGGACTTGGTGGCGGGCACGATGAACGAGAGCAGACACTGAATCAGCTACTGGCGGAGATGGATGGCTTCCAGCCGAACAAGGGGATCATCATGCTGGCAGCTACGAACCGTCCCGACGTTCTCGATCCGGCCCTTCTTCGTCCGGGACGATTCGACCGGCGGATCACCGTGCCACGACCGGAGCTCAAGGGGAGAGAGGAGATCATCAATGTACACCTGCGCGGAAAGACCATCGCGCCGGACGTCGATCCCGCCGTTCTTGCTCGTCAGACCCCCGGTTTTGTTGGTGCTGATCTGAAAAACTTGTGTAACGAGGCTGCGCTTCTCGCAGCGCGGGAGAACAAGAGCGTCGTTGAGATGGTCGACTTTGAGGAGGCAACCGATCGCGTCATCGCCGGTGTGCGCCGAAAGGGGATCATCCTCTCCAAGGAGGTGCGCGAGCGGATCGCCTACCACGAGTCGGGACACGCACTCCTCGGGCGGCTCCTTCCCAAGGCAGATCCGGTGCACAAAATCTCCATCATCCCTCGTGGGGATGGATCGCTGGGGTTCACGCTGCAACTACCGCTGGAGGAGAAGTACATCGTTTCAGAGGAAGAGCTTCGCGACAAGCTGATCACTCTGTTTGGCGGACGGGCCGCGGAGGAGGTCGTGTTTAACGATTTCACGACCGGTGCCTATGACGATCTCAAGCAGGCGACGAAGCTTGCTAAGAGAATGGTCGTAGAATACGGGATGAGTAAGAAGCTTGGCCCGATCAGCCTGGCGCGCGAGCACGTGGACGTCTTCCTCGGCGAGGAGATTGTCAAGAGCAACGAACACTCTGAAGCCCTCTCCTCTCTTGTGGATAGCGAAATTCGTGGTATGATCGCCGATTCGTACAAGAAGGCGAAAGACCTCCTTACCCAGAACCGCTCGATGCTCGATCGGTTGGCGAGTGCCCTTCTCGAAAAGGAAATCATTGCGGGGAAGGAACTGCAGCAGCTGTTCGCATCGCTGATTCCGGAACCGGCCAGTTAGCGCCGTGCAAGGCAGACGCATCGTCATCCTCGGATCGACGGGGTCGATCGGTACGCAGACCCTCGATGTGATTGAGCGTCTCAATAGTGCCGGTCATGCGATGAATGTAGTCGGCCTGTCGGCGGGGAGGAACATCGACCTCCTCACCCAACAGATCAAGCACTTCTCGCCGCGTATCGTGTCGGCAGCGGAGGAAGACGGCGCACGAATGCTGCGCGAGCGTTTCCCCGATTTAACCGTTCTTTCCGGGTGTGATGGTCTGGAGGAACTTGCGAGCCTCTCCAATGTGGACTTGGTCGTAAACGCCCTCGTTGGGGCCATCGGCCTTTCACCCACGCTTACCACGCTTGCCAGCGGGCGCACCTTGGCTCTGGCCAACAAGGAGAGCATGGTGATTGGTGGCGAGTTGGTGAAGGAATCTCTGCGCGAGAAGGGTGGGACGATACTTCCCATCGACAGCGAGCACAATGCCATCTTTCAGAGCATGCAGGCGGGAAAGCATTCAGAGATTGAGAGAATCATAATCACCGCCTCTGGCGGACCGTTCCTCAACACCCCGTTTGAAGAACTGGCGGCAGTGAGTGCGCAGGACGCCTTGCACCATCCAAACTGGTCGATGGGCTCACGCATAACGATCGACTCCGCGACGATGGTCAACAAGGCGTTTGAGGTGATCGAGGCCCACTACCTGTTCGATGTGCCGTACGAGAAAATCAACCCTGTCATCCATCCCCAATCAGCGATTCACTCCCTCGTCGAGTATCAGGATGGATCGATCATCGCCGAGCTTGCCGCATCGGACATGCGTATTCCAATTCAATACGCGTTAACCTATCCTGCGCGAGTCGCCACAGGGCTCCCGCGGCTCTCACTTGAGAAGATTTCCGAATTATCGTTTAAGCCACTCGATGTGGTGCGTTATCCTGCATTTGCCACCGTCCACGCCGCTGGCATACGAGGAGGGACCGCACCGACGGCAGTAAATGCGGCCGATGAGATTCTTGTCGGCGGGTTTCTGCGTGGGGAAATCGGGTTCATGGAAATCGCGCGTGGACTGCAGGAGATCCTGGATCGTTGGACTGCAAGAGAAGATACCGTAAATGAGGAACTGACGCTTGCGAGGATCCTCGAGGTTGACCGATGGTCACGCGAGCAGGCGGCGGCCCTGAGGCCCTAAAGCCAATCATAGGAGGAAACGATGGACCTGACCGAGAATAATATCCGCTCCAGTTTGGAGAATGTAATCGACCCCGAGTTGGGCGTCAACATAGTTGATCTTGGCCTGATTTACAACATCCAGATCATAGAAGGGAATATCAGCGTCGACATGACCCTCACCACCCCCGGTTGTCCGTTGGCAGGGATGCTCGCCGGTAGTGCTGAACAGGCCATACGTGAGGCATTTCCCGACACCGATGTAGAGGTGAGCCTAGTGTGGGACCCGCCCTGGACCCCGGACATGCTGTCAAGCGACGCCAAGGAGCAGCTCGGCTACACACGCTAATCACGCAGTTCTTTGGGACGCAACAGTTGCCACAACCCGCTTGCGCGGACGAATATTAGGTAGACACCCGTGGCAACTACAATCGGGAGGACAACGCTCATCCACTCACCTTTTGCTGCCAGGCGCGTCCCCCATGCGGCTAGGTAGACGATTCCCGTTCCCAGTGAGATCTTCACCAAGCGTGGTCCGATGTTCGCAAGAGAAGGCAGTTCATGCCGCAGGAACACGGAGAGGATAGCTACATTGACCACGC
>Ga0307990_1002908_pt1 | contig 13385 bp, 17 predicted proteins | sample EllFjometagen129_FD_203168 | JGI IMG/M metagenome (GOLD analysis project Ga0307990, IMG submission 203168) | Marine microbial communities from Ellis Fjord, Antarctic Ocean - #129 | ecosystem: Environmental > Aquatic > Marine > Unclassified | place: Southern Ocean | collected 2014-10-08
ATATATCATATTTTCAATAATATTTAGCATGACAATAAGAAAGGCTCTGAATGTGGCCTGATTCTTTATAAGCAACTAGGTTTTAGTATGATTTTCCAATAAGTATTTAAATCACTAATTTAAAGTAGTAATTAAATATGGCCAAGAAAAAACCTCAATCTGTGCTAATAACCTACTGCCCTTTATCTGGTGTAAGATATTCAGAAAAGAATCTCGATAAAGTGATGGGCCCACTTGAAAGTCTTCTAGATGGATATAAGATTGAATTCAAGTTTGAAAAAAATTTATTGCCTTATGAATCATTAAAAGAACATAGCAGGAATTATGATTTGATTGTATTGCTTGGAGGCGATGGTGCTGGAAAGCATATATGCCAAGCTATGATGGAAAAAGGATATAATAGGGACAAAATCGTATCATTCTTTCCCTTTGGCTCTGGCAATGATTTTCTTGAGGGTATTAACATAAGCTCAATAGATGATGCCTTCAATGCTTTAAAGGGATATTTGGAAGAACCAGACAAATACACAAAAAGGGTGGATGTTGAGAAAGTTATCATTGGAGAGAATGTGGAATATGGCTTAAATACTGTAGGGTTTGGTTTGAATGCAGCCATAGCAAAGCATACTACACCCAAAATGAAAAAGATATTGGGTGGTGAATTGGCATATTACCTCGCAGTCTTTAAAGCAATAGCAGGAGATTACACAAGAGCAGAGGCATATGTAAGTTCTGGTAATGAAAAAATCTATCAAGATAATATAATTTCACTCATGTTCAATAATGGTGTTTATGCTGGTGCAGGAATGATGCCAGTTCCTGATGCTCTAAATGGTGATGGTCTGATTGACATGTTTGCTGTGAAATACATGTCTTGGCTCAAACTTGGAATGATGTTTAGAAGGGTCTACAAAGGCACTCATGTCAATCTAAAGGAATGCAGTTTTGAGAAAAAGGACAGCTTTGATGTTGAATTTAACCCACCCCTGTGGATGCAAATAGATGGTGAGGTAATATCTAAAGTAGATGAAGCCAAAATTGAACTGATTCCAAAAGCAATGGAATTTGTCTATCTCCCAAAATGATATTTTCTTAGCTATGTGTAAAAATAAAGAAAGGGTGATTAAGCTATAATCTTTTTCTTTTGGGAAAGAAGTTTTTCTGTTTCTAATTTAGTGATAATCTTATCCATTCTTATTAGTTCTTTTACCCAGGGATTCTTTGTGTTTAATCTAAAGAGTTTTGCATTTCCTATTTTTCTTGTGAAGATTACAATATCTTTCTTAATTAACTCTGGCCACATCTCAGAAAAAGCTGTCCAGCCAACTCCTGCATTCTTAGTTATTTCAGTCATACTATAGTCTATGTCTCTTCCTAAAATCAAAAAATCCAATATCCTTATCAAAGGGTAATTTCCAAAATATTCTACAAATACGCTTTTTTCTTCCATTCTGTTATATATTATATCCTAGTTATATTTAAACCTTTCTGTTTTAAGAACCATGATTTACAAAACGAAAGTTATAAATATGAGTGCTCCCTTTTAGAAATTGTTATGGAAGATAAATTAATAATAAAAAAATTTATTGTTAGAAAATTATATAGAAAAAGGATGTGGTTGCATAAACATACAAACATTAATAATCTTTCGAAGGGATTATCAAATCAGTTAAGGGTTTCCAAAGAGGTTAAAAAAGCAGTAGAAGAGCTTCTTAAGGAGCAGATACTCTTATCTAAACCAACACAATATGGGTTAGAGATTAGTTTAAATCCAAAGAAAATAAGAGAAATTAAAATATATGTTGAGTAAAGACTTCTTATATATAGCCATTTTTCCCAAAAGCTTTTTAAATAAGCTGTTTTACCCCTAATTAGAGGAAAGAAAATGCCTTCAGGAAAACATAAATCAAGATCAATGAGGAGAGTTTACACAAAACTCTCTGGAAGTAAGGTTGTAGTGCATCATGAGAAGAGGAAGCCATCTAAGGCAACGTGTGCTGTATGCGGAGCTGCATTAAGTGGCGTTCCAAGGGAGAGGCCTTACAAGATGCAAACCATGGCCAAGACGAAGAAAAGGCCTTCAAGGCCATATGGCGGGTTTTTATGCTCTAAGTGCATGAGAGCAAAGTTAAAGGAGAAAGGTAAAAATGTTTGAAATAGGAAGATTATGCGTTAAAATAGCTGGAAGGGATGCTGGACTGAAATGTATAGTTGTTGAAGTAATTGATAATAATTATGTTCTCATAGACGGCCAGACAAGAAGAAGAAAGTGCAATGTAAAGCATCTTGAACCACTTGATAAGGTTTTGAAGGTTAAGAAAGGGGTTTCTCATGGTGATGTTCTTAAAGAGCTCAAAAAAGAGAAAATTGAGGTAAAGGAAAAAGTAAAAAGGATTAAGAAAGTAAAGACCGGAGAGGCCAAAACAGGAGAAAAACCAAAGGCCAAGGAAACAGTAAAAAAACAGGAAAAACCTGAATTAAAAAAAGAGATAGCAAAAGAAAAACCTGCTGCAAAGCCAAAAAAAGCTGTTAAAAAGGACGAATCCAAGCCAAAGAAAACAGTTGTTAAGAAAGCAAAGAAAAAAACAGTAAAAAAGGCCAAGTCAGTAAAAGCAAAAAAACCAAAGAAATGATTTCTTATTCTGTTATTAAAGTTTTATTAATGGATGTTATATTCAATAAAAAATCAGCTAAAAATAGAAAACAGCTTTTTTACTTTCTTTGTGCAGAATATTTTTCAACTAAAAAATCAAGTCCTCTTCGTATAGCTGGAATTGTAGATGGTAAATGATTTTTAATAAAATCAGCAGTTTTCCTTCCTGCCCCACTATAATAAAAATCTACAAGTAACCTTCCAATATCGCTTTCCATTAACACTCTGTCTCTAAATTCTCTTAATGTCTGAACTTGTGGTGCATTGCTATCCCCATAAACTGCTGTCGCAACAAAACAAAAATCAACCTCAACAATTCCTTTTTCAGCATGTTGAGATTTTCCATATAATAAATTGTAAAGTTTAATATTTTTTCCTTTTTTATCTGTAGCTTCTCCTGAAAGAATACTATACCCTCCTAGGGTTTCTCCATCTTTATCTGTAATTTCCCCCGAAAGAATACTATACCATGCTAGGGTTTCTCCATCTTTATCTGTAATTTCCCCCGAAAGAATATCAATATCACCAACAGTTTCACCATTCTCGTCAGTTATTTCTCCTTCTAAAATATTAATATTTGTTTCATTTTCTTTCATACAATATAAAAAAGATATACTATTTTTAAATGTTTCTATTTATTACTACTTTAAAGTTGAGATTACTATGGCCAGACTAAAGAAAACAGTTGTTAAGAAGGATACAAAACCAAAGGCCAAAAAAGCAGCTAAGGTCAAAGGCAAGGCCAAAGAAAAAAAGAAATGATTCTTTTAATTAAGTTCTACTAAGAGGTTTTAAATCTAATAAATTTGGAGTCTTAAAGAATTAGAAGGAACTTTATTTTCTATTGTTTCATGAGAGGTTTTATTATTTAGTTTATGAGCTTTTCTTTTTAAACTTTCATTATACATCTCTTCAGTGTATATAGTTATTACCCTATCCTCTTGTACTATTACATAATAAGGTTTACCTCTTTTTGTAAATTTTACAGGATATAAATATTTTACATCTTCTAATTCAAGAATCTCATCTAAATTAACATCATTTAAAGCACTTCGAATAATTCTTCTTATATCATTAGAAGTAGCATTTCTTCTTTCAGGACCATTCTCAACTCGTTTTTTATATTCATTAACACAATGGACTTTTACAGACCAACTAAATCCTTTACTTTTACAATACATTTTAGTTCATATAATTTATTCTCTATTTATAAAGGTAACGTATCTTATTTTCTCTTAAATGTTCTTAAGAGCTAAAAAGAGAATTCCCTAAAAGAAGCAGCCTATATATTGTAATTGAAACAGATTCTATCAATCACAAATCAAGAACTAACTGATTATTTTTGTTTGGTTCATTGGCACCTTTAAGTATTTCCTTATTTCTCTTATTTAATCTTTGCCTGTACTTTTCAAGGTCTATTTCCATATGTGAGATTCTGCGCTTATCCATTATGTAAATTTTTACTGAATTTTTAACTTCATTATCAACAAAATAATCCATATGCTTTTCATCATCATAATAAAACTCTGTTTTTTGCTCTCTGAAGTATTCTCCCCTTAAAGTAAACTCTTCTTTAGTCATAAAGTAAATTTTCCCATTTTTGTAATCGCTGTTATTTACAAAGGCAGAGCATATTCCTTTTGACTTGTTTTCAAAAAGAAAACTTTCCACAGGCATTTTTTTATAATCAAGTGCTCTTAATGCTCTTTCGTAAGCTTTTTCTGCTTTATCTTTATCACCTTCAATAAGATTCTCAATCATGCCTTTATAGGCATTCATCTCAAACATTGAAAGATAATATCCTGGATGGTCCTTGAATTGTATATTAGAGAAAAATCCATTTTTGCTGTAGTAAACCTTATCTGAATGATAAAGTTTTTGTGCCTCATCAACCATTATCACAGGAGCATCTTTTCTTTCAAGTGCTGACTTGTTTCCTTTTAAATAAAGATAGCATCCCTCTTTTGCAACTATCTCAAGATCATTCTTTTCAATAAAATTATTAATTTCTTCAAACCTTTTATTAAGAATATTCTCAATATCATTTGTTTCTATCTCATAATTCCCAAAGAAATGCCTCTGTTTTTTTCTTACATGAGAATACAAATTTACTATTTTTGTAAGCTCATTTGCTTTAATCCCTTTATTCTCTGCAAAAGTCTTAACCTTTTCGTCAACTAACTGTTCAAGGTCTTTAATTGCAAGATTTCCCATTCCAAGTTTTCCTGAAAGACTGCTTTGCCCTTTTTTTCTGGCAGTATCCCATAAATCATAATAAATCTTTTTCATTTCATCAAAATCAATATTATTCTTTGAAAGAATTTTATCATGTTTATCCTTGTCTTTCAAAAATCTTGCATAGTCAACAGTAATCCACCTGCTGAATGCCTTTGCATATTGCTCAAGAAAGAAAACCCTGTGCTTATCCTTCTTCAATTTATCTTTATAATCAAAAAATTTACCTATTTTGATTGACCTTTTTGACAAAGGTTCCCTGAAAAAATCACCAATAGGTATGAATACCTTATAAACATCATTTGAAACCCCTTTTATTTCTTTTTCCTTAACAGATTTGTTTACAACCTTCTTCACAAAATAATCTAAGTATTTCCTTTCCATTATGTTTGTTTGTTTTGTCTTTTTGTAAGGAAATACATTTTTTCTTGTTATCCCCATTGTTTCAAAATAACCCTCTTCCTGAAACTCATTGATAACATTTGGCATATGGAACAGTCTTTCAATGCTAATATTGAACTTGTCAGACATCCAAAGAACATCTTCCATATTTTTCCTGAATTCATCAAGGTTAAATAAAGAAAACAAAGAATTAACATCGCTTGCTAAATATTTTGAACTAATTTTTGATGCTTTCTCCCCTATCTTACCTCCCTCAATACAATAATCCTCAAGTTTTGCAAGCTGGTCATAATTTATGCTTTTTTCAAATCCTGCAGCCATCTCCAGCTTTGCATTTATATCATAAGCTCGCGCAATCTTCTGCCATCTGAAAAAGTCAATAACAAGTCTGTTTCTTATGCCTATTCTTTCAAAGAATTTTGTAGTGACCTTGTATAAAGGATCAGTTTTATTTTCTCCTACTTTAAATCCTGCAAGTGTTTCCCTTAGTTTTATAAGATCAAACCTTGTGTTGTATGTTGAAACAACATCAGGATTAAACTTGTTGAATTCTTCTGTAAAGCTTTTAATCATTTCATCAATGCTTTTGTGCTTTACAATCTCAAATCCACTTGAAGTTTCAGGTGCAATGCCATGTATTGTATGAATTCTTGATATTTCTTTTTTACCATCATAATATTTAACCCCTATCCATGTTACTCCTGCATTTTTTCTCTTAAAATGAGGTATTTCAATATCAATAAATGCCCATTTAAAGTTAACAACATCTTCAAGAGAAGGTGTTTTTGCTTTTTTAAGAAAATCAGTACTTTTTTTTTCAAGCCTAAGTTTGTGACTCCTTTTACCTTTTTTATCTGAAAATCTTGAATAATCTATTTTTATATCTCCATTAAAAAGCTTATTTGCTTTTATTATCTCATCATTTATTTTTTTTCTTTTTTTTATTAAACTCTCATCAATCTTTTTTAGGGAAGAAATATTTCTTGAGCTTTCAATAAGGTTTTCCAGGCTTATTTTTGGATTTTTATCAAGAATTTCATCAAGGTCGTTAATCTGCCTTGTTGCGTAACTCTTGCCTGAAAAATTGTCAATCTGTTTCCTGAAATCAATTAGTTCATTCTTTATTTTATTTTTTTTCCTGAATGCTTCAACGAGAGTATCATCCAAATTAACAAACTTTCCAGGACAAGTTAATCTGCGCCTTGCCCACTGGGTGTAATCCTGTTTTATAAAATCATCAGGAAGAACATCCTTAAATTTCATTGGAAGATAAATTTGGTATATCCACCAGTATTTGTCTTTAATCCTCTGGTATTCCATGAAGTTAATCATGCTTAATTTATTTTCTTGCATGTTTTTCCATAGTTTTTTCATTAACCTTGAATATTCAGAAAAAGCTTTTTTATTTTTCTTCATGTTGTCAATCTGCTCGATGAACTTATTGATTTTTTCATCTTCTGAATTAACTTCTTTGAATTGAAGGGACCTTCCCGTATTTTTTCCAAGAATTCCTGTAAAAAAAATGTGCTTTTGATTGGGTATGTAAAGATTTCCCAGATCAATCTGCTCTTTTTTGTTTTTGCTGTGAACATCCCTAAGGCTAAGAACAAGTTCTCCTTTCTCTGATCTTACTTCAAAATCAGTAAGTAGTGCTTTTAAGCCCATACAATAAGAAATATTTTAATCTTTATATTTGTTACTACTTTAGAATATTAAAAAGAAAAATTAAGGAAGTGCTCCTGTGCATCTCCAATTTATTACTGCGGTTTTTGTTTCCTCCCTTACAACACATGTTGGGTTGCAGTAATCAAGCTCAAACTCCTCCTTCATCTCCAAGTCAATCCACCATGTTCTTGTGTAATTATTGTAAAAAGAATTATCTGTTAAAGTTCCTTTTTCAATGCATTCACTTTCATTTGCTATTTCAATTGCTTCTTCAAGTGAGATTTTTTCATCTTCATGGATTCTTCCAATATTCTTATTAACACAACTATTCTCAATGCAAACACAATCTTCTTGATTATATGCTGCCTCTAACATAAAAATCTCTGTGCATACTTCTGGTTTTTTATAATTTGATTCATATCCATTGTTTATACAAAACATTGGATGGCAGTCAGAAGGTAAGGGAATACAATCATTATCAGTTTCACATGCAAATTCTTCTTCATATGGACATCTTTCTTCCCATGTTCTTAAACATTTCTGCTTTGACTCGCACCAGGTATAGCCTGCTGCACTAAGGCAACCATGCTCATCTGTTTCTCCACCAATAGGCTTTTCATCCTGGCATCCTGAAACTAAAAAAATAGCTATTATTGCTATTGTGAATAATATTTTTCTCATTTTTTATTTCCTCCTTTTGTAATTATCAATTGCGGTTTTTTAAGGAGCATTCCAAAAAAGAATGCACTCAATGCTATTAAAATTAAAAGTATTATGAATATTATTATTGACAGATTGTAAGGTGATGCCTTGGTTCCCTGAATTACTGCCTCTTCTGCAACCTGAGCCAGCTCTGCTCTGCCAATTCCTGCATCTTTTGCTGCTTCCATAACATTTAAAGCTCTTGGAGCTTCTGCAGCAAATGTCTGTGCTCCTTTCATTAGGAAACTCTTTGCAAAAACAAAAGTCATCCCAACAGCTGCAATTAAGGTTGTTATAAATGCAAAAAGAACTTTTATTTCTCTTGGCTCTATCAGCCTTTTTCCTTTAAATGTTAAAGAATAATATTTCCATTTTCTTTCTGTATCCTCTTTTTTTATTAACCCAGCTTTTAATAAAATATCAAGATGCTCTTTTATTGTTGATACTCCTAATCCTAATATACCGGCAATATCAGAAAGAGTATATTTCTTTTTTAAAAGAAGCTTAAGTATGTTAAGCCTTGTATCTACAGCTATAGCTTTAAGTGTTTCCTTGTCTATGAGTATTTTTTCTTCCATACTCTAGAAAAAACAAAAGAACTATTTAAAGGCTTTTGTTTGTTTCGGTGAAAACCTAATCAAAAATATTAAATACTTCAAAAACAATAGTATAAGTATGAAGAACAAATACACTAAGGGTATCCTTGTTCTTATAGGCCTGGTTATTATTTCCCAACTTACAGGAATATTTAGTGGGATGATTAGTTCCTCAGTATCTTCCTCATCTTTTAAGACAACTTATTCTGATATCAACCAGCCGTCATTCTCACCACCCTCATGGGTGTTTGGTCCTGTATGGACAATACTTTATACTTTGATGGGAATATCTGCTTATCTTGTTTACAAAAAGGGAATAGAAAATCCGGATGTAAAATCAGCCCTTGTATTCTTTTCAATACAGTTATTCCTTAATTTCTTATGGTCAATAATATTCTTCGGCCTCAGCAACCTGTTGCTTGCATTAATAGAAATAATCATTTTATGGGGATTTATAATGGCCATGATAATAAGCTTCAAAAAGGTGAGCAAAACAGCTGCTTACATGCAGATACCTTACATTCTTTGGGTCACATTTGCAGCAATATTAAATTTTACAATATGGATACTTAATTAAGTTCAAAGAAATCTTTTTCCTATCAAATGGTAATCATTGTAAGGTGGAGTTCTTCTTTTGCATAACTCCTTAAAGAGATTAAGCAGAATGGGGTGTGTTATATATTTTTTTGCGTTTTCCCAAAATTCTCTAAGATGATTTGGATTTCTTGGATTTTCATACTGTAATGCTTGCATTGCCATTTCAAACTTGTCTATCTGTTTCAGCATTTTTGCTTCTTTTGAACTTTGATTTTCATATTCTGTCCAAAGTTTCTGTAATTCTTTTCCACTAGAAATAAGAGCTGCTAATTCTTTTATTTTATTTCCTTCAATTATAATTTTACTTTTTCTTTTTTCGATGTCCATCTCCCTTCCATGTTCTGAAACAAGGTCTCCAGTTAGAATTTCTGCAAGATCATGAATAATCGCCATTTTTATTAATTTTGAGCTGTTGCAACCTAAATCTTCTGCAAGAAAATATGCAATTGTAGTTACACTATATGAATGTTCTGCAATGCTTTCAACATTTATGATTCCATGAAGAAGCCATCCTGTTCTTGGAATTTTCTTCATTTTTCCAACTAATGAAAAGAAGGTTACAGGATCATGAATTTTTCTTTTTAATCTGTTTTTCATATTAATCATAATTAATAAACAGTATGAATTAATGATTTATAAACCTTTCTATAAATTATAACTTTATAGTGGTAAATTAGAGTATTATTTCAAGAATTATAGGGCAGTGGTCGCTTCCTAGGATATTCTTCAATATCTCTGAGGAAAATATCTTTGATTTTAATTCCTTGCTTGCAATAAAGTAATCAATTCTCCATCCAATGTCTTTTGCCCTTGCATTAAAGCGGTAGCTCCACCAAGTGTAATACCCTGGCTCCTTATTGAAAATCCTGAATGTGTCTAAATATCCTTTTTCAAGCTGGTTTTGAAATGCCTCTCTTTCCTCTATGCTAAAACCGGCATTATGCTCAATATTTTTTGGAAGCAAAAGAACTTATTATACAGAAAGATCAGTTGAAAAAATTATAAAAGAAAACAGGGATGTTATAATCCGGAAGATTAAAGCTAATTCTAAGTAAATCACTGGACACTGGACATTCCTGGGTGAGGGTTATAAACCACTAAATCTTATTTCTTTTTCTGATGAGCATCAGCATACTGCCAACTGCACCAATTAAAAACACTATTGGGCAAACCAGAATGGCCAAAAGGAAAAAGAAATGTTCATCTCCAAACCCTATTTTATCCAAAAATCCTGCACCAAATAAGAAAATAAACAATCCATAAAAGAAATTATGCAAAATAACACACACTAAAAAACCTACAGCAGAAGCCCCTGTTAGGATTAAAAACACCTTTAGCTTTTTTTCTATTTTTAATTTCAAAGTCAAAAAAATTAATATACCACCCAAAACAAAGAATATGGCTGCTAAAATAGCTACAAAAGGAAAAAGTGCTCGTTTTGTTTCATGGGGGAACCAAGCTAAGAAATAACTTACTAACAAAACAAAAATTCCCATTAATACATAAAATATCTTTTTTACATAAATGAGTTTGTCTTTCATAAGCTAATTATGATTTTAGCATATAAAAATGTTAGCTTTTAAAACTCTTCACCTTATTTTCCAATATTTCTAGTTGTCAGTTCGGCTAAAAACAATCAAAATGTTAAATTTAATACGTGCTTAAAATTCTTTAAAGTAAAAATTTCCTTAAATTTAGAGCTATGCTTTGTTACTCAGAAATTCACCTATGTAATCTCCCTTGTTTAATACCCCAAATGAAACCCTAAACCCAAGAATTCCATCTTCAGGAGAAACTAATTCTGAGGTTTTTCTAGATATTAAATCTTTTACCCTGGCATATACTTCTCCTTTCTTGATTTCCTTTCCTAAATCCTTTAGAAAATCTATCATACCAGCTTGCGGGCTGTAAATCTTTGTTAACTTGGTGTAAGTATTTTGATTTATTCTCTCTAGTCTGCCTTCTAAACAATTTATTCCTTTCAAAACATTATAAACAGTGTTTAAACCAAAATTAACTTCTTCTTGAGTTACATCACCACCAAATAATTCAAGAGTTACAGCTGGTATTCCATATAAAGCAGCCTGTGTTGTTAGAATGCCTTTTGTATCCTTAGATATGCTTGATGAAGGAGTTTCAACAATTATTTCCAACCCAGAATATTGAGCAAGGTCTCTTGATTTCTTAATCACATCCTCTTTTATTTCATTATCAATTTTAATTCTTATTTGCGGATAAATTTTGCCTATTATTGTTCCTGAATGAATATCTATTAAGTAATCTACATCTTTGATATTATCAAAAATTATCGCTGCCAATTGTTTTGATAAATTTCCTTCACTATTCCCGGGATATTGTGAGTTTAAGCTTATAGATGAAAATGGCTCTCCAAAACCAGAAGGCGTATTATTGTTTTTTCCTGCTGTTGCAAATGGGTTTGCTATGGGTATGGCCACAATTGACCCTTTTAGTTTATCTGGATCTATTTCCTCATACAATCTATCAATAATTTTTGCACCAATATACTCCGTACCATGAGTCATGCCAACCAATCCTACTTTTGGACCTTTGGAATTACCTATAATTTTGTAAACAACAGTTTCTGCCTTGCCAAAGACTAATTCTCCCACATTAATTATTTCCTTTGTTTTCCCAGCCATATAATCACCTTATTTAGATAAATACTAAACAGTTATTTATATTTATTGAGTTATAGGTGAATTTAAGCAGAATCAAATCCATCTTCTGACTTTTTTCTTATATGTCAGATATTTCTTTCCAAAGGCCTTTTTCATATTCATCTCTTCCTTTGGAATAAAAAGAATTTCCATTAAAGCAACAAAAACAAAAGAAAAAATAAAAGCAGTCAAAGAGCCCATGATTAATGCTACTCCAAATAAAATCAAAAACATTCCCAAGTACATTGGGTGCCTGCTTATTTTAAATGGTCCAGAAACATGAAAAGAACTTGGCATTAAATGCGGCTTTACAGTTGTCTTACTTTTTGTGAACATTGAATCTGCCTTAAGGTTAAGAACAATTCCAAAGATTATTAGCAAAGCGCCAATGTAATTGTAAGGAGAATAAGAAAACCTTCTTAATGGAAAATAAATGTGAAGCAAGATAGAAACAACAAGCAAAAACATAAAATATGTCGGAGGCATTATTCTCTTCATTTTCATTAAATAACTGTTTGTTTGATTAAGCCTTTTTAAACCTGTTGTAAATCATTCCAACTGCAACAATTATTAAAACCATTGGCACCCATGGAATATTAACATTGATTATCTTCAGATCATTCAAAAACCAGATTATTCCAACCACAAGCAAAACAACTGCAAATGTCGGAAATTCTTCATGATGTCTTCCTACTACTTTTGCCATAATATCACCTCAAAAGGTATTAAAAATAATTAATATTTAAATTTATCTTAAATTGTTTATAGAAAGATATATTAAATAAAACATTTATTTTACCTTTATGAAAGCTCAGATTAAAAGGCTTATTAAATCAAGCAAGATAGTGATAAAAGACTGCTCTCTTAAGAATGGAGCAATTGTTGCTGCAAATTCTTCAAAAAGCTATTTTCCAAAAGAGGCCAAGAATTATAAGTTTGTGTGGCCAAGAGATGCTACATACACATGCATTGCTGCAAATATTTTAGGAATAAAAATACAGGAAAAGTTTTTCAAATGGTGTATGGAAGCAGAAAGCTGGAAAAGAACAGGATTGTTTTATGAAAAATATTATGTTAATGGAAAGAAGGTATTGAATCACCTTCAGCCAGACCAAACTGGGAGTGTTTTAATTGCATTATTTGATTTTTACAAGAGTAACAAAACAGATGCAAAAAAATTTGCTATGTTGATTAAAAAATCTGCAAATGGTTTATGTGCAATTTGGGGAAAAGACCATTTCAAAAAAGTTACGCAGGATTTGTGGGAGGAAAGGCTCTGCTTCCCTGACCTTAAAGAAAACTTCAGTTATTCATTAGCCCTTTGCTCTAAGGGGCTGGCATGCGCAAACGAACTTATGCCAAATAAAAAATGGATACGAATATCAAATGAAATGAAAAATATTTTATTGAAGAACTCTAAAAATCATTTTTATCGTTCTTTTGGGATATTAAATGATAAAAGAATTGATGCGTCTTTATTGGGACTGGTGTGGCCATCAGAAATTATCAAAGCAGACAATAAGGTAATCAAAAACACCATAAAACTAATTAAAAGGGATATTGTAAGGGATTATGGTGTTTACAGGTATAAGAATGACGAATATGACGGCTGGATGTATAAAAAGAAAATTCACAGGAAGAAAGGTGCTGGTTACTGGCCATTGCTTAATTTTTGGATGACAATATATTATGCTGAAAAAAAAGACAGGAAAAATGCTTTGAAATATTACAGAAAAGTAATTGATGATTTAGGAAATAAAGAATTTATCCCAGAACAGATATTCAAAAATAAAATTCAGGTTTCAGTTTCACCGCTTTGCTGGTCTCACTCAATGTTTGTAGTGGCCTCAAAAAAAT
>Ga0307990_1002909_pt1 | contig 13383 bp, 13 predicted proteins | sample EllFjometagen129_FD_203168 | JGI IMG/M metagenome (GOLD analysis project Ga0307990, IMG submission 203168) | Marine microbial communities from Ellis Fjord, Antarctic Ocean - #129 | ecosystem: Environmental > Aquatic > Marine > Unclassified | place: Southern Ocean | collected 2014-10-08
TTCGGCACGCTGGTCTATCCGCTGATGTGGCTGTTTTCTAAAATCGACAAGTCGCTCTCCTTTATCCTGCCCGGCCATAACATAGTCGCCAAAACCAAGCGCCGCGTCTGGCGCGCGCGCCGCGCGCCGGTGCTGATCGACGGCCGCTCCATTGCCGAAGCCGCCCTCAACACCAAAATTGGCACCGCTGCACCGTTTTAAGAATGGAATGGTGGAGTGTTGGAGTAACGGATTAATGGAAGTAGCCGTGATCCGTGATCGCGAATCTGGAGAATACGATGAGCCATCGCGCCGTGGCGCATGAGAGTTTACGCGATGATTTGCAGGGAGTGAAAATGGAGTTCGATCCTGGTGAAACGGTTGTCGCCGAAGCGGGCGCGAGACGGTTGGCATGGGCGTTCGCCGGCCTGCTGGCGCTGACCTTCCTGTTTTTCTCTCCGTCTCTATTTTGCGGAACGGTTTTTTTTGATGACTTCTCCTATGTGGTGAACAACTTGCATGTGACGGAGGGGTTCAGTCGAGAGAACTTTTTTTGGGTTTTCCAAGAACACTACGGTTTCTGGAGTCCGTTGCTTTGGCTTTCGTATCAGGTGGATGCCTCGCTGTTCGGGCCGGAGCCGTTCGGGTTCCATTTTACCAATGTGCTACTACACAGCCTGAATACCGGTTTTCTTTTTCTCCTTTTACGCCGAATGACGGGGTCGTTCTGGAAATCACTGGCGGTGGCCGTCCTGTGGGGATGGCATCCTCTGCGAGTGGAGTCGGTGACATGGATCACAGAGCGCAAGGATGTGTTAAGTGCCTTTTTCATGTTTTTGGCCCTGCATGCCTATGTATCGTTTGTCCAAAAAAGGGGCGTGCTTCGAATGGGATGGGTTTTCCTTTTCATGATGGCGGGTCTGATGGTGAAGCCCATTCTGGTGACGTTTCCGTTCCTGTTGCTGACGTTGGATTTTTGGCCGTTGCGCCGGTTGCCCAGCGAATGGAAGCAGGTAGCAGCGGAAAAGACGTTACTGTTTGTCGGAGCGGTACTGTATGCGGGGGTTGGGTGGCTTTCGCACTCGAAGGCCATGTGTTCGCTGGATCAGTGTTCCATTGTGGAGCGGATGGCGATTGCTTTGCAGAATTTCTCTTTCTATATCGAAAAAACCTTTTGTCCGTTCGGGTTGGCCGCGCCTTATCCGATGGTGGAAGCGTTTTGGCCGGTGGCGGTGGCTTCTTTTATCGGCCTAGTCGCGCTGACCGTTATATTTTGGTTGGTTCGGCGGCGTGCTCCCTGGGGGCTTGCCGGATGGCTCTGGTTCGGGATTGCGCTGGCGCCGGTCTGTGGACTGGTTCAGATCGGAAACACCACTACGGCGGATCGCTTCACCTATTTGCCGGCGATCGGGCTGAGCTTAGCCGTTGTTTGGGGGCTGGCTTTTGTCCGGCGGTTGCCGACCAAAGAAATCGTCATCGTCATCGCGGTTGCTTGCGCCCTGTTGAGCGTTCGACAGATTGCATTTTGGCGCAACAGCGATATGTTTTTTGGGAGGGCTTTGAGCGTGACGAAGGACAACGGGGTGGCGCACGCGTTGTACGGAGCTTGGTTGGTGAAGGAAAACCGGGATGCCGAAGCCTACTTTCACATATGCAGAGGCGTAGAGGTTTCTCCCGGATATTTGCCGGGGAGTAAGAGCTTGGGGCTTTTCTATTTCAAGCGCGGCGATTATGAGCGAGCCATGCACTATATTGAATTGGCTTATTCTCAGTCGAAAGATCCTGAGCAGGCGGCGATTGATCTGGCCGCCTGTCGGAAAATTATTACGGAGAAGAAGAACGCGGTTTTGAAAGAGGGAAAAGGAGATCTCGATGCAAAGCCATGAAGTGGATTATGAAATCAAAGACTCTGCCGCTTTACGTGAGGCGCTACTGGCAAACCGGGACAATCCCGATCTGTTTGATTCCCCTGACCGCTACCGGAAGCTTGAGGACTGATTTTATGCTTTCCCGACCGCATTCGCCCAGCGCGATTCGATCTCTTTGCGCTTCGTTTCGCTGATGGCCGGCTCAAACGTGCAGTCAATTTTCCAAGCATTGGAAAAACAAGAGGGTGAAGGCTCAGCCTTCTTCCAAACATTGGAACTGAGTCCTGCTAAATGAGCCGCGCCGAGCGCGGTGGTTTCAATGTTTGTCGGGCGCCGGACGGAAATGCCGAGCAGGTTGGCTTGGATCTGCATCAGCAGATCGCTTTGCGACGCACCGCCGTCCACGCGGATTTCTTTGAGCGGCGCTCCGGCGTCTGCCGCCATCGCGCGCAGCACGTCGGCGGACTGGCAGGCGATGGCTTCGAGTGTGGCGTAGGCAATATGCGCGGACGTGGTTCCGTGCGAAAGGCCGGTGATGATTCCGCGTGCGTCGGGGTTCCAGTGCGGTGCGCCGAGTCCGGTGAAGGCGGGCACAACGGTCACGCCGCCGCTGTCGGAGACCTGCGCGGCGAGTTCGTTGATGTCGGATGCACTTTTAATGATGCCGAGTCCGTCGCGTAGCCACTGGATGGCGGCGCCGGCGATGAAGACGCTTCCTTCAAGGGCATATTTGGCGGGGCGGCCTTCGAGCTGCCACGCAACGGTGGTGAGTAGCCGGTTTCGACTGGGGACCGGCTTGGTTCCGGTTTGCATTAGAATGAAGCAACCGGTTCCATAGGTGTTCTTCGCCATGCCGGGTTCGGTGCAGAGTTGACCGAAGAGTGCCGCTTGCTGGTCGCCGGCCATTCCGGTGACGGGCGCGCCGAGCCGAGTGCTTTCGGCGAACAGACCGCTGGAGGGTTTGACTTCCGGCAGAACGGCGCGCGGCACGCGGAAGAGGTCGAGCAGATCGCTGTCCCAGTCGAGGGTATGAATGTTGAACAGCGAGGTGCGCGAGGCATTGGTGACGTCGGTGGCGAAGGTGCGGCCTTCGGTGAGGTTCCACAGAAGCCAGCTGTCGATGGTGCCGGCGGCCAGCTCTCCGCGCTCCGCGCGGTCGCGTGCGCCGTCGATGTGATCGAGTAGCCAGGCGATCTTGGCGGCGGAAAAATAGGGGTCGAGCAGCAGGCCGGTTTTTTCGCGGATCATTTTTTCGCACCCGTCGGCTTTGAGCTGTTCGGTGACCGGCGCGGTGCGCCGGTCCTGCCAGACAATCGCATTGTGGAGCGGCTCGCCGCTGGCGCGATCCCACAGAACCACGGTTTCGCGCTGATTGGTGATGCCGATAGCATCCGGTGCGGCGATATCGGCCTGCCGCAGTGCCTTATGGGCGGTTTCCAGTTGGGATGTCCAAATGTCCGCCGGATTGTGTTCGACCCATCCGGGCTGTGGGTAAATTTGCCGGAATTCCTGCTGGGCGGAGCCGAGAATCTCGCCGCCTTCATCAAAGAGGATGCTCCGTGAGCTACTGGTTCCCTGATCGAGTGCTAAAATGGTCGCCATACGTCTCTCCTCTGTCAGCAGTGTACTAGGAGGGGCCGGAATGTGCAGTTAAAAGTTTGACACCTCAGGGCGAATTGGTAGGGTGTCCCGCTCTTTTGGGATTTTAGTGGAGATTTGAACAATGAAACGTACATGGCAACCATCCAAAATTAAACGCGCTCGTAAGCACGGCTTTCGCAAACGCATGCTGACCGCTGATGGCCGCGCCATTCTGAAACGTCGTCGCCAGAAAGGCCGCAAGCGCCTGACTGTCGCCGACGCATAAAAATAAACCGGAGGAAACCGGTGGCTGGAAACACGCTTTCCAAAAAACAACGCATAATTAAAGCCTCTCTGTTCAGGGAGGCTTTTGCGCAGAAAAGAAGCTTTGTTGGCCGTTTTATGGTGCTTTGGCTCCGTAAAGGCGAGGGCGCATCGCTTCGCTTCGGCGTGGTCACTAGCAAAAAAGTGAGCAACCGCGCCGTTGACCGCAACCGCGCCCGCCGCGTTCTGCGCGCCATCTACCGCGAACATCGCGCCGAATTCAGCGGCGAAGTTGACGTGGTCATTATTGGCCGGCGCAACATTCTCGGCGCCACCCATGAGGAGGTCGAGACCGAGCTGTTGCGGTTGGCCCGCAACGCGGGGTTGCTAAAATGATCCGCCGCCTCATGATTTGGTTGGTGCAGGGCTATCAGCGGGTCTCCCGCTGTTTTCCTGCCCACTGCCGGTTCTATCCAACTTGTTCAGATTATACGATTGAAGCCCTGCGCAAGCATGGCATAGTAACCGGTCTTTGGCTTAGCCTGAAGCGGATCTGCCGCTGTCACCCGTGGAATCCGGGGGGAATTGACCCCGTGCCGGAAGCCAGAGAACAGAGATCAGAGGACAGAAGTCAGAAGCCGACTTAAACGGTTTGAACGATTTTTCCGCCAAAGGCGGATCTGCCGAAGGCAGAAACGAAAGAATAACACTATGAGAAAAAATGATTTTATAATTGTCGGCATTCTGGTGGTTTTGATGTTCGCCTGGATGAAGTTTTACCCGGCGCTTGAAAAGAAGTATTTCCCGCGCCCGGAACAGCCGGTGGCGGAGCAAAGCGCGGAGACCCCTTCCGCCTCGGAGGCCGCTGAAGAGGCCGCTCCGGCTCTGATCGTGCCAGTGGTGGAAGCGCCGGTGGTAGTCGTGCCGGAAAAAGTTGAAGAGCTTCCGCCGGAACAGATCCTGTACCTCTACAACGAAAACATTGAACTAACCGTTTCCTCGCACGGCGGCGCCGTGGTTTCTGCCGTGCTCAAAAACTATCCCGAACTCAACACCGACGACAGCGGCCCGGTCGTGCTCGATTTCGCATCCGCGCCCGCTTTGCGCTATGACGCGCTTCCCGTTGGTGCCGGAGCTTTGACCGAAACCAGAGATGGCCTGCTCTACACCGCACCGCTCGGCGACGGACAGCTGTTTAAACGCACGCTCAAACTTGACGATCACTACCTACTGATCGTTGAAGACGAATTCGTCAATACCTCCGATATCCCGTGGGCCTTGCCCGAACTCCGCCTGCCTACCGGCCCGATGGCTAACCCAGCCGGAGTTTCCGCAATGAGAGGCATAACGACACTGGGGATCGACACCTTTGCGCCGGCGGAAGGGGTTTCTCATTGGGGCAAAAAGTTCCGCAAAATGCAGAAGGGCGTTCAGGCGTTCAGATCCACTCCGGAGATGCTTGCACAGATTATGCCAGAGGCTCCGAAGATGGCGAACTGGGTTGCCGCCAAAAGTAAATTCTTTGTTCAAATTCTGACTCCGGAAGAGCAGGGCGCGGCATCCGGCTTCGACTTTACTGTCCGACGCGACGGCGAAGGTAAGAAGATGATGGCCGCCGAAGTTTCCGCCGCCTTGCAGTTCGACTCCGAGCTGATTGGCGCGAACGAATCGTTCACCCGCTCCACTAAAGCCTACATCGGCCCCAAAGACTTCGGCTTCCTGAAAACGCAGGGCATGGAACAGACCGAAGTGATGGAGTTCAAGAGCGTCGGCATATGGAAATTCATGAACCCGATCATGTACCCCATCAAAAAAGCACTGCTCTGGGGACTGGTTAACTTTGCCATTTTTGGCAGCTACGGAATTGCCATTCTGATTCTGACCATCATCGTGCGTGTCATCTTCTGGCCGCTCACGCACAAAAGCACCGAAAGCATGAAACGCATGCAGGCGCTTCAACCGCAGATGAAGGCCATCAAGGACAAATACAAAGACAATCCGCAGCGCATGCAGCAGGAAACCATGGCGCTCTACAAAGAGAACAAGGTCAACCCGATGGGTGGTTGCCTGCCGATGTTTGTTCAGATTCCGGTGTTCATCGCGCTCTTCGCCGTCCTGCGCAGCGCCATTGAACTGCGCTATTCCAGCTTCCTCTGGATCCGCGACCTGTCTGAGCCCGAAAACCTCTTTGCGGGCATGATCCCCGTGGTTGGCTCGCTCAACATTTTGCCGCTGTTAATGTCTGCTACCATGATGTGGCAGCAGAAACTCACTTCCGGGGCAAACGTGGCGGCTACTCCTGAACAGCAGCAGCAACAGAAAATGATGACCGTCATGATGCCGGTCATGATGCTCTTCTTCTTCTACTCCATGCCCTCCGGTCTCGTCCTCTACTGGACGACCAGTCAGTTGATCATGATTGCCCAACTGATGATCAAAAAGAAAAAAGAGGCTTAACCCTCCACGGAATAATGGATTGCGGGGGTTTCCAACCATTGGAAACCCCCGTTTCTTTTTTCCAACTCTTGGGGAAAAGCCTGCCCTTGTGCCGCGATGCAGTCGCTTCCAACTTGGTTGGAAAAAACAATGGGTGGAGGCTCAGCCTCCTTGCACCCGAGACGAAGTCGAGAGAGGCTGGTCTGCCGCAGGCAGAACGGCAACGAAACAAAGTGTAGTGGCAATGCTTGGAAACAGGTGTAGAATTTCTTTAGGAAAAAAAGGAGAAGCCATGAAAAAAATCACCATCATTTCAATATTGCTTGCAACCGTGCTGGTGGCGGGTTGTGCATCCAGCAAATCTGGCGAGGCTTATACGCGCGACCAGGCGCGGCAGGTACTGACCGTTGAACTGGGTGTGGTTGAGTTCGTCAAACCCGTGAAGGTGGAAGGCTCCAAGTCCGGCATAGGTGCGGCCGCGGGCGGAATCATCGGCGGTGTGGCGGGTAGCACCATTGGCGGCGGCAAAGGCTCTACGCTGGCCGCGCTCGGTGGAGCCATTGGCGGCGCACTGGTCGGGAATGTGGCCGAAGAAAAGATTACCAACTTCGACGGACTTGAAATCACCGTTAAACTCGATAGTGGAAAAGTGATTGCCACGGTGCAGGCCGACGATGTGCTGTTCGTGGTGGGCGACCGCGTGCGCGTGCTGACCGGCCGCGACGGAACCACCCGCGTCGGGAAGTAAAACTCCAGAATACTGGAGCGTCCAAAGTCAAAGGTCAGAAAGTCGTAAGGTTAGAGGTTTTTGACTTTCGACATTCGGACCTTCGACCTTAGACTCTTCTTCGTTCTATGAATGAAGAAACCAAATCTCTACACACCTACGCCCTTGATGTGCTGGGGTGCAAAGTCAACCAGTACGACGCGCGGCAGATCGCGCGCCTGCTCGAAGGCTTCGGCCTGCGCGATGCGGACGACGAACCCGCCGATTTGGTTGTGGTGCATACCTGCGGTGTCACCGCAATGGCGGTGAAAAAATGCCGCCAGTCGATGCGCCGTCTGATTCGCAAGAATCCGGGCGCGACAGCTTTTCTGACCGGCTGCGCCGCCGCCAAAGAGGTGATCGGAGAGGTGGAAGGGGTCGACGCGCGCATCACTGCCGGCGCGGGCTGGATTCAATCAATCGCCGATGAGCTCCAGACCTTTTCGCTACCCAACCCTGACTTCCATCTGCCTGAAAACGCCGATGAACTGGCCGTCGAAAGCTTTGGCAAACAGACCCGCGCCTTTCTGAAGATTCAGGACGGATGCGATGCGAACTGCGCCTACTGCATTGTGCCGCAGCTGCGCAAAACACCGCGCGATAAATCGGTCGAAGCCGCCGTGGCCGAAGCAGAAGCTCTGGTAAAGCGCGGCTATAAAGAAATCGTCATCACCGGCGTCCACGTCGGCCTCTACGGACGAGGGACAGATAGTTCACTTAGTGAACTATTGACCCAGATCGTCGCGGTTCCAAACATCTTGCCCCCCGAAGCCTTGGCGAAGGAGGGTGTGAGAATTCGGATGTCGAGTTTGCATCCGGCGGAGCTGACCGATGAGCTGCTCGCGGTCTGGGCCGGTTCGCCGAACATGATGCCGCATCTGCATCTATCGCTTCAGTCTGGATCGGATGGAGTGCTCGAACGCATGAGCCGCGGCTACACAGCGGAGGAATATGCCGTCGCAGTCGAACGCGCCCGCGCCGCGCTCGGCAACCCGGCCATCACCACCGATGTCATTGTTGGCTTTCCCGGCGAAACGGACGCCGAGTTTGAAGAGACGGTTGAGTTTTGCAAACGGATCGGTTTTGCGCAGATGCACATTTTTAACTTTTCGTCGCGGCCGGGCACCCGCGCGGCGGAGATGCCGAACCCGGTCGATCCGCAAATCGCGCACACCCGGCATCAGCGGCTCTCCGATCTGGCTGAAGAAATGTCGCTTGCCTTCAACCAAAGCTTTGTCGGTAAAACGGTCGAGGTTTTGGTTGAACGCTATCAGGACGGCATTTGTTCCGGTGGCTCGGAGCACTACATCCCGACAAAGTTTCCGGGTCAGGAAGCCCAACTCGGAACGGTTGTACCTGTTCAGGTTTCTTCGGTTTCTGTCTCTGGGCTTAGTGGGTTTTGATGTAGGACAGGTTTCGAACCACGAATTTGAACGAGAGCGGATCATTTTTTACAGAAGGTAACAAAGGCGACGAAGGGCCTTACGGCCTGCCATTATTCACCATTGCTCCTGTCCTACTTCGTTTTCTTCGTTGCCTTCTGTAGGATATCTGGGTTTGAAATGAGCTTAATTTAGTGCCATTCGGGTCCACCCTTCGCATAAAGCTTCCTTCATGTAGACGCGGTGTCCCCACCGCGTTTCTCTGGCTGGAGCGGGGAAGTTTTTTTTGACGGGCCCGAAGAATCGGGCTCCACGAGATAACAGGATGGACAGGATGGAGGCGGGTTTTGATGTAGGACAGGCTTCCCAGCGGGAGCCTGTGCGGATCATTTTTTACAGAAGGTAACGAAGGCGACGAAGGGCCTTACGGCCTGCCATTATTCACCATTGCTCCTGTCCTACTTCGTTTTCTTCGTTGCCTTCTGTAGGATATCTGGGTTTGAAATGAGCTTAATTTAGTGCGAGGCGGTGCGGATCAGGTTTCGAACCACGAATTTGAACGAGAGCGGATCATTTTTTACAGAAGGTAACGAAGGCGACGAAGGGCCTTACGGCCTGCCATTATTCACCATTGCTCCTGTCCTACTTCGTTTTCTTCGTTGCCTTCTGTAGGATATCTGGGTTTGAAATGAGCTTAATTTAGTGCGAGGCGGTGCGGATCAGGTTTCGAACCACGAATTTGAACGAGAGCGGATCATTTTTTACAGAAGGTAACGAAGGCGACGAAGGGCCTTACGGCCTGCCATTATTCACCATTGCTCCTGTCCTACTTCGTTTTCTTTGTTGCCTTCTGTAGGATATCTGGGTTTGAAATGAGCTTAATTTAGTGCGAGGCGGTGCGGATCAAAACGTTTCAAACATTCAAAACTACAATTGTAAAACCCGTTTCAGTTTATCAACTGCCAATCGATGTTTGGCGGAATCCATATTGCTTATGTTGCGAAGTTTCCACTGCAATGCGGGCAATAGATGAAGATGATCGATCGGCAACCGCTTCCAGTCGGGTTCCCCGGTTTTTATGGAGAGGATAAACTGCCGCTCATTTTCACTCAGCCCAGCATTCACCTCCCGGATGAGTCGCGTGCGAACATCAGCCAGCTGCTCGATGGAGACCGGAGTTTTCGTCATGCCGGAAAATTGAGAATGATAAAGCGCCGCTAACGATTGCTCATTGGGATTGAGCAGCTCAGCCATCGGACGAGGATGTCCTGCCAGGTAGACCACAAACGCCGTTCGGATTTCATCGTTCAGCCCAAATCGCTCAAACATTAAGCTGACATCAAATAGATCCCGCGGGTGTTGCCGATCCAAAGCCGCACAGATCTTTCCTCCGTATAAATCAGCCACCGAAAGAGTGCGGCTCTCTACAAACCGTTCAAACTCGGCTTGAGCCGCCGGACAAAGCATGAGTGTTTCATCAGGATACAACGCGCCGCGGAATACAAAGTTCGGCTCAATCTTTATCTGAGCGTTCGGTGCGTTTACCACCAGTCGTCCGGTGACTCCGGCGACCGGTTGTTTTGCCACAGCGGTCTCGCTACGTTCGGTCTTTATTTCTTCAGAGAGTTGATCCAATGAGTTTGAAATCTGCGTGAGTGCCTCTTGACGGGGCACAAGCGGCAGATACGCCAAATCAATATCCACTGACAGCCGCGGCAAATCCTGAACAAACAGGTTCATCGCCGTTCCGCCCTTTAATGCGAAGCATTCGATCTTCTGGATCAGCGGCAGAACATCCAAGAGCAATTCTACCTGTTTAAAGTAAACCTGATTAAACATCTGCTATCTGCCCTTCTCTCGGAACGGTGATCTGGAATTTCCGATCCAACATGCCCCCGTCATAAACAACCCGCTTCCCGCCCCCGAGATTCACGCGGGTCAGATCAACGTATTTTACCCATGGGTGCGAACACTCTCTGGCCATCCAAAGAAAGATCCGTTTCACCCGCACCGACCGACAGGCCGACAAAAGTTTTTGAACCTCTGCGGGTCGGAAAGATGAAAATCCTTTAAACAAGGTCAACGCATAATCAAAATCAGCATTATTTCCACAAGTGTAAAGTAGCTCGAACGACGCCCGCTCAGGAGAGGATGCAGAAACCGAAAACCCCTGACGGGGTATGTCACTCACAGAGAGCTTTTCCGGATCATCAAAAAGCTGAACGCTGTGATGCCCCAACTCCACGCCCCAATCCTTTTTGGAAACCCAGGATGGCAGCCGTTCAACCCCATCACTGAAAAGCAAAACTTTGTCTTCCTGTCCGACCGGAAGATAATGAGCCAATCCTTTAAATTGAAGTGCACTTAATCCAGCGACATGCACATTCATTCCCAACTGGGTCTGGAGAGCAAACAGGGCGCCTTCCCAAGTGACAGTTTCTCCCGTCCGCACATACGCGCCACGCCCGATACGGTCCAGCCAACCGGAAGCTACATACTTCCGAGCCAAATCTTTCGAGACCCCTCGCTCAGCCAGCCATTTCATCGTCAGAACCGTTCCGGATACGGCCTTTTGCAGAACGTGGTTTATCTTTCCTTTATTTAGCGTACTCATAGGGCTCTAAAATCATACAGATCAAACCACATGTCAACATGCGGTTTATTATTTTTACAAAAAGCGTACCTGAAGGACGCTTAATTGATGCAAACTAAACTACCTTACAAAAAGTAAGACGCAAACTGCATCTACCAGGATAAGCCGGATGAGACCTCATCCTGTTGATCACGTCCATTTTAAACAAATAGGGGGAAACCCACCCCGGGCTTCCTCCTTCGCTAAAGCTTCCGCTCCAAAGCCGTGGTAAAAAATCTGATCCGCAGAGATCCGCCTGTCCTGAGCCTGCCGAAGGGCGTCAATCGGCGTTCATCTGCGGATAAATCTTCCCCTTCGACATGGCTTCCCTCGACATTGCTCGGGACAGGCCCTTCGACTGGCTCAGGACAGGCAGGATTGCCAGGATGGAGGCGGTTTCTTTTGTCAGTAAAAAGATCAACCGGTATCAGAACGGTAACATCTTTCCTTCAGGTTCATCCCCGAACAAACGGGATTCCGCTCGTTTGTGGTGAATAGAAACCTTAACGGGGAAAGATCATGTATATAAATACAGACATCACATTTCACAGGATATGCGGGTTTGGGTCGACGGCGCGGTGTCGAGATGGACATCCCTTGGTTGTCCGCCGGATGAATCGCTCTCATGATGGACGTAAGCCCGAAAAAACCAGGCAAATCGATAAGCCAGCCTAAAGCGCTTCGGAGGACACACGATCATGAAATGAAAGATTCAGAGGAGAACGATGCTGCGGTGCTTGAACAAATGGATGGGAGTCATCGCCGAGCGCATTCTTGTAAACGGGTAGACTTTTTGAATGACAGAATGAATCTGGAGTCCTACGCTGTGTTCTACGAAAGGCATTGGTTATGGAAAGTATTGTAAACCTGCATATTAAAAAACTTCCTGAAGGGGTCTATCTGGCGACATCGGATTCTATTCAGGGTCTTGTTGCTCAGGGTCGAACTGTTGCCGAAACGCTGGAAATCGCCCGCGATGTCGCTAAAAAGCTCATCGAAGCGCAACAGGAGCGTTCGATTTTGCAATCGGTCGGCGAGGCGTTTGATTATCCACTGGTTGTAGGAGTCTGATTCGATGGGAAGATTGTCCGGCTTCAACTATCGCCAGATCATCAAAAAACTGCGCAAGCAGGGTTTTGAATTTGATCGGCAAGCGGCAGGAAGCCACGAAATCTGGCACAATCCGGCGACCGGGCGGTACACTACCATTCCAAACCATCCCGGCGATATGCCGGAAGGCACTCTGCGGGCCGTTCTCAAACAGGCTGGTATAACTCCAAACGATTTTTTGAAATGAGTGTCGATGATGCGCAGACAAATCGGATGGTTGATTTTGGTCTGGTTTTCTTTGCTGAACTGTTCTCTTCCTGCTTATGCCATCCTGGCAGGAGGCGAGTTCGATCTTCCCTCCGACAGCCCCTCCAGCCGTCTCGATACCGAAGGCCTGTACAGCTTTACCGGTGCGCTGGAGATTTCTGCGGGCGGGTACAACTATTACGGATCGGGAACGGCGCTGTCTTCGCATTGGGTTTTGTCGGCGGGTCACAATGTGGATTTTAATGATGATGGCGATGTGGATAGCGGGCTGGGGATCAACTTCCATTTACCCGGTTATGGCAGTTATTCCGCGACTAGCTTTTCTATTCATCCGGATTTTACCGGCTTCAGTAATCCATCCATCCAGCACGATCTCAGTCTACTTTACCTTACTGATCCGTTACCCGATCTGCTTTTTCCAACCCTTGGAAACTTGCTGACACTGGATGCCACCGCCACTCTGGTCGGTTACGGCCGTTCCGGATACGGCAGTTACGGTTACACCACTTCCGCCTCACTCACAGACCGGCGTTATGGCTTCAATGTGATTGATGAGTTTGAAACATCGGGTGATGGCATCCTGTTCCGCTATGACTTTGATAATCCAAATACTGGCGATGGCTTAGGCAACACACTCGAAACCCTCATCGGCCCCGGCGACTCCGGCGGCTCTCTGTTGGTCGGAAACTCGCTGGTCGGAGTGAATACTTTTACCGAAGGTTACGGTGGGCTCTTTGGTGACATTGGTGGAGGGATAGCCCTCAACAATGAATGGGACTGGATCGCAGCCACCACCGGTCTCGCAGTTCCCGAGCCTTCCAGCGTACTTCTCCTCCTGATCGGTTCAGTCACCATCTTTGTCTATCGCCGCAAAAAGCGGCCCCTCTGACTCTCTTCAGCGAGGCGGTTGTAAAAAGCCCCTTGAAGAGGTTATTAAAGGGGTCACCCATTAGAGGTTCCGGTCAAACACAAAAAACCCTTCCATAGCCGTTTCTCAACGGCCCGCTGATTTTCTTTTTGTTGATCGGTTAACCGTCTCTCCATCACCGAACGTCTCGTTACAGTCTTGGTCTTCGTCACGTGGTTATTCAGTCACCCATCTGGATCTCGGATGTCAGCAACGGAAGCAACCACCCCCGTTTTTTGCCGCATCCACAT
>Ga0307990_1002910_pt1 | contig 13376 bp, 11 predicted proteins | sample EllFjometagen129_FD_203168 | JGI IMG/M metagenome (GOLD analysis project Ga0307990, IMG submission 203168) | Marine microbial communities from Ellis Fjord, Antarctic Ocean - #129 | ecosystem: Environmental > Aquatic > Marine > Unclassified | place: Southern Ocean | collected 2014-10-08
TATTAATGGCGAGGAATTTGCCGTTGATGCATATTATAATTCGACTGGTGAACCAGTTATTCTAAGCATCCTTAAACATACTTTTTCTTCAGATAAAGATGTTAGTGATAGGGTTTACACTTCATCCAAAGATATTATCGAAAATAATCTTAAAGAATTCACAAATTTTGTAGAAAAAATAGGTAAATTGGCTGGGGTAAAAAATTTTCCAATACATATTGAGCTTAGAAGAGACGATGACGGAACTTTATTACCTATCGAAGTGAATCCAATGCGGTTTGGTGGCTGGTGTACTACCGCAGATATATCCTTCTTGGCATACGGATTTAACCCTTACCTATATTATTACTCACAAAAAAAACCAAATTGGTCTAAGGTTCTCAAAGGAAAAGAAAAAAAGCTTTTTAGTATCATCGTGTTGGATAATTCGACTGGTATAGACGTAAATAAGATTACATCATTTAATTATGAAAAGTTACTTTTAAATTTTGAAAAGCCAATAGAACTAAGAAAAATTGATTATAAAAAATATCCGGTCTTTGGTTTCCTCTTTACGGAAACCAGAGAAGATAATTTCATTGAGCTTAAAAATATACTGGATTCAGACTTAAATGAATTTGTATCAACTAATATATCAATCGCATAACAACATTCATTTTTCCCGGTTTATGGTATTATTAGGAAAAAATCTTTAACAGAATAGGCTGTAATTGGCTACTAAAATTAATGCCCTACATTTTGGGAATGCGCCCTCCACAACTATGAAACGGTGAAGGAAATTTATGAGTTATTTTTGAAAACGCATAACGAATAAGGTTAGATTGTGTGAGCGTAGCGAACCACAATCTAACCTTATTCGTTATGGGCGGTGTGTTTTCTGCTGAACCTTTTAATAATGTTGCGTTTATGTTGAAGAGGATCAAAACAATACTGTTCTTATGAAACGGCAAAAATAAATGGCACTGAAAAAATCAGAACTTTACAGCTCCCTTTGGTCGAGCTGCGATGAACTCCGGGGTGGCATGGATGCCAGCCAGTACAAAGACTATGTGCTGGTTATGTTATTCGTCAAATACATCAGCGATAAATACTCCGGTGTGCACTACGCCCCCATTACCATACCCAAAGGCGCAAGTTTTAAAGATATGGTGGCACTCAAAGGAAAGACCACCATTGGCGATGACATCAACAAGAAAATCATCGGTCCCATCGCGGACGCAAACAAACTGTCCGATATGCCGGACTTTTACGATGTGACCAAACTGGGCAGCGGCAAGGAAATGGTTGACCGACTTACCAATCTGGTTGCCATTTTTGAAAATCCAGCCCTCGATTTCAGTAAAAACCGCGCCGAGGGCGACGATATCCTGGGCGATGCCTACGAATACCTGATGCGGCATTTCGCCACCGAAAGCGGAAAGAGCAAAGGTCAGTTTTATACGCCTGCGGAAGTCAGCCGCATTATGGCAAAAATCATCGGCATCAGCAACGCCAAGACAAGCGCCTCAACAACTGCTTATGACCCAACATGTGGCTCAGGTTCGTTGCTCTTAAAAGTCGCGAACGAAGCGGAGACAAATATCACCATTTACGGACAGGAAAAAGATTCAGCAACATCAGGTCTTGCCCGCATGAACATGATTCTGCACAATAATCCTACGGCGGAGATAAAACAGGGTAATACCCTGGCAAATCCACTTTTTCTGAATAAACAGGATGCGTTGAAGACCTTCGATTATGTGGTGGCCAATCCGCCGTTCAGTGATAAACGCTGGGGCAACGGCGTTGACGCCGCCGGCGATATTTACGGCCGGTTTAAAGACTATGGCATTCCCCCGGCGAAAAACGGAGATTACGCCTATCTGCTTCATATTATCCGTTCGCTGAAAAGCAAGGGTAAGGGGGCGTGCATCCTTCCCCACGGGGTTTTATTCAGGGGAAACGCGGAGGCGGAAATCCGAACGAATATTATCCGTAAAGGATACATCAAGGGAATTATCGGCCTGCCTGCCAACCTCTTTTATGGTACGGGGATTCCGGCCTGCATTATTGTGATTGATAAAGAAAACGCCCATAACCGCAAAGGCATTTTCATGATTGATGCCGGAAAAGGGTTCATGAAAGACGGCAATAAAAACCGGCTGCGAAGCATGGACATTCACAAGATCGTCGAAGTCTTCAATAAGCAAATCGAGATTGAGAAGTACTCAAAAATGATCCCTTTTTCTAAAATTGAGAAGAACGAATACAATCTGAACATTCCCCGCTATATAGACAGTCAGGAGGCAGAGGATATTCAGGATATTGAAGCCCATCTGTTGGGCGATATTCCTGATGCCGATATTGACGCGCTGGAAAATTACTGGACGGTGTACCCGACCCTTAAAACTGCTCTTTTTGAAAAAAGCGCACGGGCAAACTATTCCCATTTGAAGGTGGAAAAAGAGGAGATCAAGCAAACGATTTTTCAGTACCCGGAGTTTCTTGCCTATTCTAAAAAGATGGATGCAGCATTTGCCAAATGGAAAAAAGGCAGTACCCGGTATCTGAAAAACTTAAATGCCGGATGTAAACCGAAAAATGTTATTTTTGAATTGTCTGAAAACATCCTGCAGCAATACGCCGGTAAAAACCTGATAGATAAATATGATGTCTATCAGCACCTGATGGACTACTGGGCCGCAGTGATGCAGGATGACTGTTATCTGATAGCGGTCGATGGCGGGAAGGCCGAAACCTACCGCATACTGGTTGCAAACAAGCAGAAGAAAATGGTTGATAAAGGTTGGACCTGCGACCTTGTTCCCAAGGAGCTGGTGACAAACCGATTTTTCCTTCAGGAAAAACAAGCCATTGAAGCCCTGGATGCTGAGAAAGAAACCATTGCCGGTCAGATTACCGAACTTGAAGAAGAACACAACGGCGAAGAAGGCTGCTTTGCCGAACTGGATAAGGTAAACAAGGTCAATGTGCAAAACCGGCTGAAAGAGATGAAAGGCGATGCCGACGCGAAGGAAGAAATGAAGGTATTAAAAGCCTACCTTGACCTTCTTGCCCAGCAAGCGAAAACCAACAAGAGTATCAAAGAAGTTAATACCGCGCTGGATAAAAAGCTCTATGCCAAATACCCAACCCTTACTCAAGATGAGATTAAAATGCTGGTGGTGGACGACAAATGGATGGCCACCATTGACAGAGACATTCATACCGAAATGGATAGAATCAGCCAGCGTTTAACTCAACGGATCAAGGAGCTGGCAGAGCGGTACGAAACGCCTATGCCCATGCAGACCGCCGAAGTTGCCAAACTGGAAAAGAGGGTCAACGCCCACCTGGAAAAGATGGGGTTTGTATGGAAGTGAAAAAAGGATACAAACAGACCGAGGTGGGGGTGATCCCAGAGGATTGGGGAATAATTACTGCAGCAGATGCTTGTACAAAAATACAAGATGGAACACATTTTTCTCCTAAGCTGGGTGGTAATGATTATCTCTACATTACTTCAAAAAATATACGTTTTGGCTTTTTGGATATTTCGTCGGCGGAACGAATTACCGAATTACAACACCGAATGATTTACAGGAGGTGTGATGTAAAGAACGGTGACCTGCTGCTTACCAAGGACGGTGCAAATACGGGTAACGCGGCCCTAAACTCCCTTGATGAAGAGTTTAGCTTATTGTCGAGTGTGGCATTTTTAAGATTCGCCACGCAGAAATATTTAGCTGGCTACTTTCTGCAACAAATTCTATCGCATCAAGGTCAAAAGCATATTCAAGATGCAATGACGGGTAACGCCATTACCCGATTGACCTTAGAAAAAATTAATAAACTTTGCTTCCCCCTTCCCCCCACCAAAGCCGAACAAACCGCCATTGCCACCGCCTTAAGCGATGCCGATGCCCTGATCCAATCCCTGGAAAAACTCATTGCCAAAAAACGCCTCATCAAGCAGGGAGCCATGCAGGAACTCCTCAAACCCAAAGAGGGCTGGGTGGTGAAGAAGCTGGGGGAGATTTTTACTTTTCATGGTGGGTATACTGCGTCACGAGAACAGTTATCTGATGATGGATATTGTTATCTTCACTATGGCGATATACATGGAGCAACCAAAACTTTCATTAATGTAAAAAGTGATTATGCAAAAATTCCCAAGCTTCAAATACCTTTAAAAAAAGTTTCTCCGAAATTATTGTTAAATGAAGGCGATATTGTTTTTGTGGATGCCTCGGAAGATGATGAGGGCACAAGTAGGCATATAGTTGTACAAAACCCAGACGGAGTGCCCTATATTTCTGGTTTACATACTATAGTCGCTAAGAGCAAAGATGATTCTGTCAATAATGATTATAAGCGATATTGTTTCCAGATCGCTTATATAAAAAGTCAGTTTAAGTTTTATGCAGTTGGTACCAAGGTAAGTGGCATAAGTAAGACGAATATTTTAAAGATTAAAATTTCTCTTCCCACGCTCGACGAACAAATCCGCATCGCCACCATCCTTAGCGACATGGATGCCGAACTATCCGCCCTTGAAACCAAACTCGCCAAATGTAAACAGGTAAAGCAGGGGATGATGCAGGAACTACTCACCGGTAAGATACGCTTAGTATGAAGAAGGAAAACCAGAACATAGAATGGAAAGTATCCTGGCGGGATGAGTATATCAAATGGATATGCGGCTTTGCTAATGCGGCCGGCGGCACGCTTGTTATAGGGAAAAACGATAAGGGGGTGGTCACCGGTGTCGGCAATACCAAAAAACTTCTTGCCGACATTCCTAACAAGGTCAGGGATATTCTGGGTATCATCGTCGATGTGAATTTGAAAACAGACAAGAGCAAAGACTTTCTGGAAATCGTGGTTGAGCCATATCCCTATCCGGTAAGCTATAAGGGACAATACCATTATCGCAGCGGAAGCACTAAACAGGAACTTAAAGGTTCAGCTCTGGATGCCTTTCTTCTGAAAAAATATGGTCTGCACTGGGACAGTGTTCCGGTGCCGAATTTATTACCCGAATCTCTTGAAGAAAAAGCGTTTGCACTTTTTGCGAAAAAAGCCGTCAAAAGCAAGCGGTTGGGAGATGCGGTATTGCAGGAAAACAGGAAATCGCTGTTAAGGAAATTGCATCTGGTTGAAGGCTCCTACCTGAAAAGGGCAGCGGCGCTCTTGTTTCATGAAGATCCTGAGCAGTATGTCACCGGAGCCTATGTGAAAATCGGGTTTTTCAAAACCGATTCGGATTTGGTTTATCAGGATGAAATTCACGGCAACCTGTTTCAGCAAGTGGATAAAACCATCGACTTGCTGCTGACGAAATACATGAAAGCCTATATCAGCTATGATGGGCTTCAGCGGGTGGAAAGCTATCTGTTCCCCGCACCGGCATTGCGGGAAGCCCTGCTCAATGCTGTCGTCCACAAGGACTACAGTAGCGGCAATCCTGTGCAGATCAGTGTTTACGAGGACAAAATTATTTTCTGGAATGCGGGACGTCTGCCCGATGAGTTGTCGATAGAATTGTTACAGAAAAAACATCCTTCCATTCCTTACAATCCGCTCGTAGCCTCTGCATTTTTCCGGGCTGGTTATATTGAAGCCTGGGGACGGGGAATAGAAAAGATAAATAATGAGTGTAAAATAGCCGGTGTTCCTGCCCCGGAGATCAATTATGAATTTGCAGGGTTGATGATAACTTTTCAGGCAAGAGTCGGAGAAAACGGGAAAATATTACCCGAAACTACCCAGAAAACTACCCAGAAAACTACCCAGAAAATTCTATCTATCCTTAAAGAAAACCCGTCGGCCAGTAGAAAAGAGATAGCTGTCATTCTTGGTGATATCACGGAAGATGGTGTTAAATATCAATTAAATAAAATGAAAAAAGATGGAATTCTTGAACGTATTGGCCCGGCTAAAGGCGGTTACTGGAAAATAATAAAGGAGTAGCCAATGGGAAATGTTGGTGATATTGAGCGAATCACCCAGAACAGGATAGTTAAATTGTTCACCCAGGAGCTGGATTACAACTATCTGGGTAATTGGGAAGACCGCACCAACAATAGTAACATCGAGGAAGAACTCTTAATCCGTTATCTCACTGAAAAAGGCTACAATCAAACCCTTATTACCAAAGCCCTTTACGAGTTGGGGGCTGCCGCCAACAACTACAACGAAAGCCTCTATACCAACAACAAGAATGTCTACAAATTGCTCCGCTATGGCGTGCAGATAAAAGCGGAAGCGGGCGAGAACTTTGAGCCTGTCCAGCTCATCAACTGGCAAAATCCCATCGAAAACGATTTTGCTATTGCGGAAGAGGTAACCATACTGGGCAATCGTGAAAAACGACCTGATATTGTCCTCTATGTAAACGGCATTGCCATCGGTGTCTTGGAACTCAAACGCAGCATAGTTTCCATTGGCGACGGCATCAGGCAGAGCATCGTCAACCAGCAAAAAGAGTTTATTGGGTCTTTTTTCTCAACGGTTCAATTTGTTTTTGCGGGAAACGATTCTGAAGGCTTACGCTACGGCACAATCGGAACGCCGGAAAAGTTCTTTCTTAAATGGAAAGAAGATGAAGAGGACGACAACCTGTTGCAATTGGATAAATACCTCCTGAAGCTATGCGATAAAAAGCGGCTCATCGAAATCATCTACGACTTTGTGCTTTTTGACGGGGGTATTAAAAAACTGCCGCGGGCACATCAGTACTTTGGTATCAAAGCCGCACAGGAACACATACGCAGGCGTGAAGGCGGAATCATCTGGCACACCCAGGGGAGTGGCAAGAGTATTATAATGGTGCTGTTGGCAAAGTGGATACTGGAGAACAATCCCAATGCCCGCGTTGTCATCATCACCGACCGTGACGAACTGGATAAGCAGATCGAGCGGGTTTTTAACGACACAGGGGAGCCGATCAAGCGCACCACCAGCGGACGTGATTTAATGACGCAACTGGCAGAGGCCAAACCGAGACTGCTCTGCTCTCTGGTGCATAAGTTCGGCAAGAAAAATGTCGATAACTTTGAGGATTTTATCAAGGAACTTGAGAGCAGTCCCAGTCAGGCAGTTGGGGAACTTTTTTTGTTTGTGGATGAATGTCACCGCACTCAAAGCGGCAAGCTGCACCGTACCATGAAGGCCATGCTGCCCGGTGCCATTTTTATTGGTTTTACAGGCACACCGCTCCTTAAAAAAGACAAGCAGACCAGCCTGGAGGTATTTGGCAAGTATATCCATACCTACAAGTTTAATGAGGCCGTTGAGGATGAAGTGGTGCTGGACTTGATTTATGAGGCGCGAGACATTGACCAGAAGATTTCTTCACCGGAGCGCATAGATGCCTGGTTTGAATCCAAAACCAAAGGCTTGAACGACTTTCAGAAATCGGAGCTGAAAAAGAAATGGGGCACTATGCAGAAGGTACTCAGTTCCCGCTCACGCATGGAGAAAGTGGTAAGCGACATCATTTTCGATTTCAACGTAAAGCCAAGACTCAGCTCGGGAAAAGGCAATGCCATTTTAGTGGCGTCCAGTATCTATGAGGCGTGCCGTTATTTTGAACTGTTTCAAAGTACCGAACTTAAAGGCAGATGCGCGGTGGTTACATCCCATAACCCGAGCACCCGGGACATCACCACCGAAGACACCGGAGCCAACACGGAAACCGAAAAAGAGTTCATCTATAAAATCTACAACGATTTATTAGGTAGCAAAAAAACCGAAACCTACGAGGACGAGGCCAAGGAAAAGTTTATAAACGAACCCGCAAATATGAGACTGCTGGTTGTGGTGGATAAACTTCTCGTTGGTTTTGATGTCCCGAGTTGTACCTACCTTTATATTGATAAATCCATGCAGGACCATGGCCTGTTTCAGGCGATCTGCCGGGTTAACCGGCTTGATACCGAAGATAAACAGTTCGGTTACATAGTGGACTACAAAAACCTCTTCCGGAAAGTTGAAGATGCGGTTGCGGTATATACCTCCGAGCTGGATTATGACGAATTTGAAAAAACAGACTGTGATATTCTGCTGCAAGACCGCTTAAAAAAGGGCCGAGAACGCCTTGATAATGCCCTGGAAGAAATTGCCCTGCTATGTGAACCTGTTGCCCCGCCGAAAGATACCCTGGCCTATATCCACTACTTCTGCGGGAATACGGAAATCCCTGAAGAACTGAAAAGCCGTGAAGTGCAGAGGACGGCCTTATACAAGGCAACGGTAGCCTTAATACGCTCCTATGCCAATATTGCCGATGAGATGGAAGCGGCAGGCTACAGCGAAAAAGAGATTGCGGATATTAAAAAGCAACTCGACTTTTACCTGAAACTGCGTGAAGAAATCAGAAAAGCAAGTGGTGAAACCCTTGACTTAAAAGCCTATGAAGCCGACATGCGGCACTTGATTGATAACTACATTCAGGCCGAAGAACCGCAAAAGATATCACCTTTTGGAGACCTGACTCTTTTAGAACTTATTGTTAATACAGGCATTGCTGATGCCATAAATAGTTTGCCAAAAGGCATACAGGCCAACAAGGAAGCCGTTGCCGAAACCATTGAAAACAATGTGCGCCAGAAAATCATCAAGGAGCATTTAATAGACCCTGCTTTTTTTGAAGAAATGTCGAAGCTTCTTGATATAATCATCAAAGAGCGCAAGGCCAATGCCATCAGCTATGAGGAGTATTTGAAAAAGATTGCCGACCTGGCAAAAAAGGTGAACGAAGGGAAAGGCGAAAGCACACCAGATGGTTTAAATACGCCTGCAAAGAGGGCATTGTATAACAACCTGGGCGAAGATGAAGTCCTGGCATTGTCAGTTCATAAAAAAGTCGTCACATACGGGCCGGATAACTGGAAAGGGAATGAAATCAAGGAACTGGTGATTAAGAGCAAATTGTATGAAGTTTTGGGTGATGAAAAAGAGGTGGAAAGAATTTTTCCTATCGTGAAAAAGCAGAGCGAATACTGATATGGAGCAATTGCAATTGGGAAATATTACCGTTGATGTTGTGCAAAAAGACATCAAGAATATCCACTTGAGTGTGTATCCGCCGACTGGGCGGGTAAGGATTTCAGCACCCACCAGAATAGACTTGGATACTATCCGTGTATTTGCCATTTCAAAATTAAGCTGGATAAAAAAACAGCAGGCAAAATTTAAGAATCAGGAGCGGGAAGCCCCAAGGGAATTTTTGAATAAAGAAAGTCACTATTTTAACGGCAAACGCTATTTGCTAAAAGTGATTGAAAAGGATGCGGCCCCCAGAGTTGAACTAAAACACAGCAAAATTGAATTGTATGTAAGACCGCAAACAAACAGAGATAAAATGAAATCCATTTTAGATGAATGGTATAGGAAGCAATTAAAAGCGTCATTACCAGCACTCATTGAGAAATGGGAAAGGAAGATCAATGTTCAGGTCAATGAGTTTGGTGTCAAAAAAATGAAAACCAAATGGGGAACCTGTAACCTGGAGGCTAAGCGGATTTGGCTGAATCTTGAACTTGCTAAAAAACCCCCCGAATGTCTTGAATATATTGTAGTGCACGAAATGGTTCACCTGCTTGAAAGAAACCACAACGACAGGTTCGTTTCACTTATGGATGAATTCATGCCCAAGTGGAGATTTTATAAAGACGAACTAAACAGACTACCGGTAAGACATGAAGGCTGGAATCATCAGAAATAAAAAGAAGGCCGCTTCTTCCATATTAATCGCACGGGCATATTGAGTCGTCTGTGTCGAGGTATGCCACCATGATAGCAATTCGCAAATCAACGTCAATTAAACTATCAAACTAACTCTGTCCCCTAAATCCACGTAAATTCCGCCAATAGCCTTAAAACAGGCGTACTTTTTGAATGGTAGGTAAAGTCATGTTAAACACAAAACAGAAGGAGAACACATCATGAAAAATGTCGAAATCACTCAAAAAAAACCAGACACTTACTATTAAAGTTGGCTTATCAAAAGAGTTTGGACGTTCAAAGTCAGGGAAAACGATCATCATCGCTACAACTGGAGGCAACAAAGAAGTAGCAGACGGCATTCATATGGGTCTGAACATTTATAAGTACCCGGAATAAACATCACACAAAAGACATATTAAGGTAAAACCAGCCAAGCCAAGAAAAGGAAAGCGAAGCCTGCACCAGAATTTAAGTACTTCAATAAAAATCGAATTCAATTGATCCGCAGGACAGTCAGAGACAAGGCCATGCTTGATAGTCAAAAAAAAGGGGGGGGTGTTTAACCAGCGTCAAGGAATGGATGCTCATTGACATCCTGACAAGTACTGGAATACGCGTTGCCGAGTGTGTAGACTTGCGATGTGGAGATATCAAGGCCGGTTATGGGCAACGTGAACTGCATATCCGCAATGGCAAAGACAGTAAAAGCCATGAAGTACAGACAACAGGCCAAGCTCAAATGGGTCATTCCAATATACAGACAACACAGATATATGCAGACGTGACGGAAGAGGACATCCAACAAAACGTTAAAGGATTATGGAGTTATAAGCCTTAACAGTCACCTTAAAGAGTCTTAAAATCGGCTTATAATGGCTTCAGAATTTGGGGAACGGAGTTAGCTTAATAGTTTGGTTTAAAGAAGCGGGAAGCTGTGTATAGTGGTACCGGGAGTTCATTGAAGATGGTTTCACAATATGGGGAGACGTGAAGATTTGACCGGTGGTGGTCTGAGACGAAGTGCAGGTGGCTGGGAAGGTATTTTGGAAGGAATTGGCCCGGTATTTCGGTATATCCCGGCCTTCAGTCTCAAAGGCCATCAAGCGAGGTGAAAAATTTGCAAAAGAGAATGATGTTAAACTATTAAGTTAACTCCGTTCCTTAGATTTTCCCCAGATTCCTGCACGAACGTCCCTCTTTTTTCCTTTTCCTCCTTTCTCCCTTGACAAACGTAACCCAAAAGGTTACATACGGAAATATGATTAAATCTTTCAAGCACAAAGGATTGGAGGATTTTTTTTATACAGGCAGCAAGAAAGGGATTAATCCCGATCACACAGAAAGGCTTTCAAGAATTCTTGACCGACTTAATGCCGCATTTGAAATAAAAGATATGAATTATCCAGGTTCTTTTCTTCACCAGTTAAGCGACGACAAAAAAGGCCTTCATGCAGTAAAAGTATCCGGCAACTGGAGAGTCTTTTTTAAATTTATTGACGGCGACGCCTATATTGTTGATTACGATGATTATCATTAGGAGCAATAATAATGAGAAGAATGATTAGACGTCCAACACACCCAGGCAACATTATAAAAAAAGATTATCTTTTACCTCTGTCCATAACAATCAAGGATATGGCTGATACTCTCGGTGTTTCCAGGAAAACATTATCTAAGATTATAAATGAAAGAGGAGCCATCACACCAGATATGGCTCTGCGTTTATCCCGTGCCTTTGACACCACAGCCGATTTTTGGCTTACTTTACAGAAAAACTATGATTTATGGCATGCAGAGACTGCATCAAAGGAATGGCAAAAGGTAAAACCCTTCTCACATCGTATTCTCCACCATAATTCATTGCCCTACAGGAAAAACATCCTTCCATCCCTTACAACCCGCTCGTAGCCTCCGCATTTCCCCGGGCTAGTTATATTGAAGCCTGGGGGCGGGAAATAGAAAAGATAAATAATGAGTGTAAAATGGCCGGTGTTCCTGCCCCGGAGATCAATTATGAATTTGCAGGGCAAACGCTATTTGCTGAAAGTGATTGAAAAGGATGCGGCCTCCAGAGTTGAACTAAAACACAGCAAAATTGAATTGTATGTAAGACCGCAAACAAACAGAGATAAAATGAAATCCATTTTAGATGAATGGTATAGGAAGCAATTAAAAGCGTCATTATCAGCACTCATTGAGAAATGGGAAAGGAAGATCAATGTTCAGGTCAATGAGTTTGGTGTCAAAAAAATGAAAACCAAATGGGGAACCTGTAACCTGTAAACTATTAAACTAACTCCGTCCCCTAAATCCGCTCAAATACGACCTACCAGCATCAATGAACTGGATATTGTCAAAACATTGGGCTTGATATTGGGACTCAATATGGTACGTTAAAAAGACTGGAGGTGCTAACAATGAATATTCAAACAGATATAAAACCTGTGACCTACCTTAAATCACGAACAGCAGATCTTTTGAAACAAATCAATGAAACCCATCGTCCTGTCATAATAACCCAAAAAGGTAAACCTAGAGGTGTGTTGCAGGATCCCAAAAGTTTTGAGGATATGCGTAAAGCCATTGGGATCCTCAAACTTATTTCTCAGGGCGAAGAGGATATCAAGAAAGGTAAGGCCAAACCCCAGAAACAGGTATTTAATAATATTGAAGAACTGCTGAAAATGAAAAGTAAATGAGCCAAAAATACAAGGTGATATGGGCGGATATAGCTGAAAACGATTTAAAGAATATTGTTGAATACATCGCTAATGACAGTCTATCAAACGCCCGAAAAGTTTTTGACAAAATTATAAAAAGGGCTTCAGGTCTATATATTTTTCCGGAACGTGGCCGTTTTGTCCCCGAATTAAGGGACCAAGGTATCCTCCAGTATCGTGAATTAATCCATTTCCCTTGGCGAATCATCTACAGAATTTCAGAAAATAAGGTTTATGTTTTATCTGTGATAGATTTTCGTCGAAATATTGAAGATATTTTGCTGAAAAGATTGCTAAATCAGGAAATAGAGGACATGCTAATAATGGGTTCAACCTGATCACCAACAACATGGCAGTTTTTGGATTTGGGGGACAGAGTTAGTTTAATAGTTTGGTTTAAAGAAGAGAAGGCCTCTTCAGATAAATCTATGGGTGATCTCTGGAACCCGCTCGTAGCCTCCGCATTTCCCCGGGCTAGTTAGTGTCTGAACGAAAAGGCCATTCAGACACAATTTTGAATTCTAAATTTTGAATTTTGAATTAAAAAAGGAAACAACCTTAAAGAGAGTATCCACTTTATTGTCCTTGGATATATTGTAGGTTGGGTTAAGCCGTCGGTCTGCAACTAATTTTGTTGGGTTCGCTAATTTTGCGGTGATTTCAGTACGTTGAGGTTCTATTAAGTCAGGCGAACCCAACAAAAGTGATGACTATAACCGCTTAACCCAACCTACAATTTGTCGTTTAGGGTAGCGAAGTGGATAGCCCCTTAACCTTAATATATTAACTGTCCCTGACCTAAATTGAGAAAACAAAATTGGCTCTTCCGACGAATCTGTGGGTAAATTAAGCGAAATAGCAGTGCTGAAATAGAAGTAAAGGTCAAGCCCTACGGGTCACTTCGTGAACCTTGATTTCTATTTCAGCACTGTTCGACCTATAATT
>Ga0307990_1002911_pt1 | contig 13373 bp, 10 predicted proteins | sample EllFjometagen129_FD_203168 | JGI IMG/M metagenome (GOLD analysis project Ga0307990, IMG submission 203168) | Marine microbial communities from Ellis Fjord, Antarctic Ocean - #129 | ecosystem: Environmental > Aquatic > Marine > Unclassified | place: Southern Ocean | collected 2014-10-08
AAATGGATACTTTATTACAAAAACGGACAAAAAATGTCGGAAGGTAAATACAAAAATGGTGAGAAAATAGAAAAATGGACATCTTGGTTTGATAATGGGAATATAAAATCTGAATTAAATTATGATAACGGCGATAATATTGAGTGGTTTATTTCCGGTCAAAAAGAAATGGAAGGTAAGCTGATAAAAGGCAAGAAAGAAGGCGAATGGAAATTTTGGTATATAGACGGGAAAATTAATACAATTGCTTCATATAAAAATGATTTAAGACACGGATTAGTTAAACAATTTTATACTAATGGCGAGAAAGAAATGGAAATGGAATTTTTGGATGGTAAAAAAAACGGTTATGCTAAATGGTGGTACGATGATGGCAAATTAGATATTGAAGGTAATTTTAAAAACAATGTTCAGGATGGTTTATGGACATACTGGAGAAAAGACGGAGGAAAAGGAAATGAGGGGAACTATGCACAAGGGCAAATGGACGGCAAATGGACATATTGGTATAAAAACAAACAGGTCTGGAAAATAGGAGAATTTTCAAATGGTATTAAAAATGGTAAATGGATATATTATTTTGAAGATGGAACAAAATTCAAAATAGGTACATTTGAAAATGGACTTGAAAACGGACTTTGGACAGAATGGTACGAAAACGGCAAAAAGAAAATGGAAGGAACTTTTATTGATGGCAAAATGAATGAAATATGGAAAGCATGGTACGAAAACGGCAATAATAAATATATTATCACATACAAAGACCATATAATTAACGGAACATCTGTTTACTGGTACGAAAACGGCAATAAAAGACTTGAAGAAACCATAATTGATACATTGCACACAGCTACTTATAAAACATGGTTTAAAAACGGTAAAATAAATATAAGCGGAAATTATCTCTTAGGTAAAAAGAACGGACTCTGGGAATATTATAACGACAGCGGTATTAAAACACGCGAAGAATATTATGAAAATAACCGCCCTGTTAAAAAATGGATTAGCTGGTATGAAAGAGGTCCTATAAAAAGTGAAACTTCATATAAAAACGGTTTGCGCAACGGCAAAATGAAATATTACAAAAAAGATGGCACCATTATTTACGAAGCAATATTTAAAAATGGCAAATTAACAGGTACAAAAACCGATAACAGAAAAGAAAAAGGTGAACCACCAAAGTATTAAATTGCTCAATTGTTCCGATAGCTATAAATTAGTCGGGGCACGACTCAAAGTCGTACTCCGACTTTTATTGTTGCACTTTTTTACTCCTCCCCATTTTGGGGAGGTTGGGTGGGGCTTTTACTCCTTTACAATTTTCTCAACCGCCACGCCTTTACTTGTTCTTACTTTTATAATATAAATGCCTTTTGGCTGTGTGCTTAAATCAAGCTCACAGTTTTGACTTTTTATATTTGCCTTTTGGCTTTTAACTTTCATTCCTTGAATATCATAAATATCTATTTTCTCTATGTCTTCTGCCTCCACACTTATTTTTCCAGTTGTGGGGTTGGGGTAAACAAATATTTTTGTATTTGAAGAGCTTTCAATTATGCCAGTTGTAAAACCATGAACCCTTACATGACCGGCATTAGTGCCATTTCCATCATTATACAAAGCCCCAATAGCTACTACTGAACCATCGGAATTTAAACTTACTGACCAGCCAGACCGATCGTTATTTGCTTCTCCATCTATATCGCTTCCTATTTGTACCCATGCACCAGATTGATTTTCATAAACTCGTACTTGACCGGCATAACTGCCATTTCCATAAGCCCCAATAGCTAAAATAGAACCATCGGAACTTAAACTCACAGAATGGCCAGATATATCACCAACTTCTCCATCTATATCGCTTCCTATTTGTGTCCATGTACCAGATTGATTTTCGTAAATTCGTACATGACCTCTTTGAGTAATAGTAGTATCATTTCCATTATTATATTGAGCCCCAATAGCTACTACTGAGCCATCAGAACTTAAACTTACTGAAATGCCAGACATATCGTATTCTGCTTCACCGTCTATATCGTTACCTATTTGTGTCCATGTCCCCAATTGATTTTCGTAAACTCGTACATGACCTCTATCAGTATCAGTAGTATCATTTCCATCATTATAATGAGTCCCAATAGCTACTACTGAGCCATCGGAACTTAAACTTACTCTGCCGGACTTATCACCAGCTTCTTCTCCATCTATATCGCTTCCTATTTGTGTCCATGTGCCAGATTGATTTTCGTAAACTCGTACATGACCTGCATCACTGCCATTTCCATCATTTTGATAAGCCCCAATAGCTAAAATAGAACCATCAGAACTTAAACTTACTGAATAGCCAGAACGATCGTATTCTGCTTCACCGTCTATATCGCTTCCTATTTGTATCCATGTGCCAGATTGATTTTCGTAAACCCTTGCATGACCAGCACTATTGCCATTTCCATCATTATGATAAGCCCCAATAGCTAGAATTGAACCATCGGAACTTAAACTTACTGATTCGCCAGAATAATCGTGATCTAATTCTCCATCTATGTCACTTCCTATTTGGGTCCATGTTCCTGATTGATTTTCGTAAACTCTTACATGACCAGCATAACTGCCATTTCCATCATTTCCATAAGCCCCAATAGCTAAAATAGAACCATCGGAACTTAAACTTACTGAACCGCCAGACATATCATCAGCTACTTCTCCATCTATATCGGCTCCTATTTGTGTCCATTGGGCATTTGCAATGGTTGTTATTCCAAATAATAAGGCTATTAAAATTGCTGTGTTAATTGTAAATTTATTCATAACATATAATTTTTAAATTAATAAACTGTTTATTTCCCCAAAGGTAACAAATTTTTTCTTTACCCACTAAGCGGTTTAAAACCGCTCAGCGGGTTTTATTGTTGGTTTACTCCAAAACAATTTTCTCAACCGCCACGCCTTTACTTGTTGTTACTTTTATAATATAAATGCCTTTTGGCTGAGTGCTTAAATCAAGCTCATACTTTTGACTTTTTATATTTGTCTTTTGGCTTTTAACTTTCATTCCTTGAATATCATAAATATCTATTCTCTCTATGCCCTCTGCCTCCACATTTATTTTTCCTGTGGTGGGGTTGGGGTAAATTGAAACTGAAATATTATTATTGTAATCTTTATGAAAATTTGATGTCAAAACAGCACCTGAACTGTCTGTTTTTATTAAATATACATCTTTTCCTCCAGCACCATAACTCTCAGTTAAGCCTACAATAACAAAACCGTTATCAGATGTCTGCTGAAAGCAATATGGTCGTTCTGCCTCTGTACCTCCAATTAATTGTGACCACATTATGTTTGCAGAAGAATCTGTTTTTATTAATTTTATATCACCAAAAGCAGTATTTCTACCAAGAAACATATAACAACTGTCTGCGGTTTGGATATTAAAGAAATCCTTTTCACCATTAGGTGTAGATTTTACATACAATTCATTATAATTAAATAGTGTTTCCCATTGTATATTAAATGCACTATCTACTTTTACTATATGTACAAATTTTAAAGAACCTGAAAATCCGGAAAGCAAATATCCTCCTTGCATAGATGAAATGACTGAAAATCCTTCTCCATAATCATTATTGTAATCATAATTATATGTGCCTACAAAATTGGTTCCTGTAGTATTTAAATTTAATAAATACATATCCTTTGTACCTATAAAGACTCTGCCTATAAAAAGATAAGTAGAATCGGGTGCTTCTAATCCTGCATACATCGATGAATTTGTTTGGTGAAAATCCCATATTTCATTTCCTGCAGAGTCTGTTTTTATTACATATCCTTTTATATAGTTTCCACTGGGGAATTTTGTACCTGTTAATATATAACCATTGTCTGAACATCTGAAAAGACCACTTGTTTTAATATAACTTGGAGAATTATAACCTGTAAATGTTCTTGTCCATAATGTGTCTCCTAGACTATTTACTTTTAGCAGATAAAAATTATCTTCATTTAGTCCATAACTTTTTGTTTTTCCCCAAATAACAAAACCACTATCTTGTGATTCTATCATTGAATATGCATAATCATCATTAATTCCTCCAATAGTATTGGTCCAAATAGTATCACCATATTCATCTGTTCTTATTAAATAAATATCATTTCCACCCATTCCATAGCTTGATGTATAACCTGCAATCATATAACCTCCATCTGAAGTTTGAATAACACTTGTTCCAACATCATCATTTATTCCTCCATAGGTTTTCTCAAAAGTGATTTGTGTTTGAGAAATCATACTAATTATTATTGACATTAATAAAATAGTTAATGTAAATTTTTTCATAATATATAATTTTAAATCAATAAACTGTTTATTTACCAAAAGTAATAAAAAAGAGAGAAATTCCCAATTTTAAATTTTAGGCACTTTAAACTTTAGTGCATTTTAGGCATTTCGTTTTCTTAAATCGTAATTTTAGCAGTATCGCTTTCTATTCCTATTTCTTCGTCGTCAATTACAGCCATTGCATAGTATTCAATTTTTACAGGGGCTACAATATCTTTATTGTCTATATATGGGCTGTTGGTATCGCGGCTTATGAATGTAAAATCTGTTTCGCCAGTTTTTCTACGATATAGATTTATACCGTCGGTCTCGCTTTTATTAAAAGATATTTCTACACCGTGGTCTCTTTTCTTTAGTTGTAGTACAGGTTTAAATGTATCTCTATTGAAAGGATTTTCGGGTCCTATTATATTAAATTCTTTACCAATATCGGTAGTATAGTCGGGGCTGTTTTTTATCATTTGTGCCGTAACCCGCAAATCTTTAACCAGTATTTTTCTTAATTGTTTCGATTTATCATACTGTTTGCTAAGCTGCTCTTTTAGGTCGGTTTCTACATCAATACTCTTGCCATAGTTTGTAACATTAATCTTAGTTGTTTTAATTTCTTCCTCGTTAATACCATAATGGTTTACATGTTTTTCTTCTGTTGTTACAAAACTTTTACTATAAGTTTTAAGCTCATACTTGTTTTGAGGTATATAATCTTGTTTTGGCATAATAAAATAATTTTTGTGTTAAACACTAAGTCTAACTGGTTTATAAATATATTTAATAATACTTGTAACAATTTTATTGCTTATAAGGGCATTATTGGGGCTAATAATTTCACCATCGGAGCCAATAATCTCATTATTGGAGCCAATAATCTCATCATTGGTGCCAATAATCTTATCATTGGTGCCAATAATCTCACCATTGGGGTCAATAATCTCGCCATTGGAGCCAATAATCTCGCCATTGGGACTAAGCATAGCACCCTTGGGCTTAATTAAAGTCCAAACAAGGGCAATTAGGTAATAAATATTAGCTAAAAAGTTATTTAACAGATGTGCTACAACATATATATATATATATATACGCTGGCAGGGGTTTGTGGGCTATTGTTAAATATTGTGTTTTTGAGATTCATTTTGTAAAGATATAAAATAAAATTGAACTTATGCAAATTTATTTTGGTTTTATCCGCTAAGCGGTTTCAAACCGCTCAGCGGGTATAAGACTTTTTCGAATTATTGATAAATTATTCATCTAAAATAAATTTTGTAATTATCTCAATAAGTTCCTCTTTTAACGGTATATCGGGAGTATAATATGTTTTCATATTTTCCACATAATCATCTGTCGATTCTTTTAAAACATGATTCATATTTTCTATAATCTCTAATTCTGCTTTTGGATATGCCTTTTTCAATAAATTTGCTTCGTCAACACTTACTTGCATATCTGTTGTACCCTGTATTAGTAATATAGGAATATTCAGTTTTTTTATTTCAATTTGCGGCTCATACTTAAGCCACGAAATTAGATATGCTTGAACACTTTTACGAAACAAAGATTTCATATTTTGATTTATATTAACAACAGTATCGCCCTGAGCCAAACTATCAATTATAATATACGATTCCTCTTTTATTTTTTTTGGCTGGTCTTTTAATTGTTCTTTCAAAACAACACTTATATTATTCCCAACACCAGCAAGTGAAATATATTTATCGGCATTACTTTTTTCCCCTGCAATCATACCAATTAGCGAGCCCTCGCTATGTCCGATAACTATTACTGAACTAAACCTGTTGTCCTGTTTTAATTTTTCAATCCATTTAGCAGCATCTGTAACAAAATCGTCAAATCTAATATCTTTTTCATTAATTGCTGCTTCTTTGCTCTTAGCAATACCTCGTTTGTCGTATCTTAAACTTGCTATTTTATTTTTACCCAAACCTTCTGCCATCATTTTTAATGAGTTATTTTTCATTACCGGATTATTTCCATCTCTGTCAGTAGGACCTGAACCTGCAATAATTAATGCAACAGGAATTTTAGTTTTTACCTTTTTAGGAATAAGCAGAGTGCCGTAAATATTGCCATTTTCGGTATTTATTGTTGTTTCTTCTTCAGAAAAAAATCTGCTTTTCTTTTTTTGCGATAATAAACTACCGGTAGCAATTACTATTATTGATATTGCTAATATTGTTGATACTGTTTGTTTCATTAATTATAGAGTTTACTATTTATTGAAAGAAATTTTATAGCACTTTCATTATTAAGTAAAAACATATCACCTATTTAATGTAAACAACTTTCCTTGCTGTTTTTGTATTTCCAACTGAACACATAATTATATATATACCCGAATTTACTTTCTCGCCATTTTGATTTGTGCCATACCATTTATATGAAAACTCATTAGCTGATGAGTGTTCTGCATGTAATATTTTTACTAATTGTGAATTCGAATTGTAAATTTGAATTATGGGTAATACTTTTTTGTTTTCCACAGATACATTAATTGATAATTGTTCGGTAAATGGATTTGGATACCCCACAATTGAAAAACCTTTTCCTTGCTCATTATCTATTACGCTTACCCATATATGCTTTTCATCTCGCTTATAATAGATATTGTAACCGTTTCCATTGTTTTCCATCCAAATAAAATCCACATATTCAAAATTAAAGTGTTTATATGCAATTGAAGGATGGATGATATTCCCGGAAATTGTATCTAATATTGTATTCCAATTCACAGGAGGAACACAATCATAAGAAAATCCGTGATAAAGATTTCCGTTTTGCATAAATAAATAGCTATATCCAATTGGTGGAACTACATCATCAATACAAACATAATCAATTAGTCCCGTAGATATTTGATTTTGATAAATAATACTATAATCATTCGGGTCTGCTCCCACCTCAATTAATTGGGAATTCTGGTCAATGTATAAAAATCTAAACAAATTATCATTCGGGTAATTTTCCCATGGCGAATTAAAAGTTATACATGGTTGAGAACCGATTATTGAATAAATGGTATCATAAGTATTCATATTATCTGTTGATATGAAAAACTGTAAAGAGTCCTGCTCAAATTGAATTGCAAAGAATAAATCATTTTTAACATATTGAAGGTGATTGGCAATTGCAATGTCATTTATTTCATCTTTTGTAGTAATTTGTTTTATATCAACAAGTGTATCGCCATTGATATAAGCATAAATAAGAGATTCATTCAAACTATCATTATTCTGAACCCAAAACACATTCAAATTTCCTGATGAATCAATATCTGCAACGGGATGTTCACTTTTAATAGTTGTATCACTTATAACAATACCTGAAGTCCAGTTAGAAAAATCAAACGAACTTATATGCCTGATTTTTGTTATTGAATCATTTGATTCAAATACTAGATGTATTTGATCATTTTCGCCTATAGATAAAGTAGGATTGTTGCCATCTATTATATAACTTGCATTATTCCATTGTCCTGTAATACTATCATACATAACTCCTTTAATTATGTTTTCCTGATTACTGGTGTCTACAAATACAATATAAATATTGTCAGAAGAATCTCTAACAATTTTTCTTTGATTATGATTTGCAGTTGCTTCCGGATGATTGCTGGTCGCTATTAAAGTTTGTGCATTAATATTAATTGCTGTTAAAAATATTACTGCATATATCAAATATTTAATCATAATAATATAGTTTTTAGTTTGTTTACAAAACTTAATCTGTTTGCACTATTATATAACACCCATTATAATAACTCTTATATAATTTTAATTTTAACAAATGTAAAAAAAAAAAATTAAAAATGGAGAAAAACTCTTCTTTTTTTTATTTTTGTGCAATCTTAACATAAAAATTTAAAATAATGAAGAAAACACTTTTTGCAATCGTTTTATTAATTGGAATTATTTCCTCAATTACTAATCAGTCTGAAGCATGCACAAATTTTTTGATAACTAAATCTGCATCAACAGATGGTTCTACAATGATATCTTATGCAGCAGATTCGCATGTGCTGTATGGTGAATTATATTTTAGACCGGCTGCCGATTATCCCGAAGGTACTATGCTTGACGTTTATGAATGGGATACTGGAAAATTTTTAGGACAAATTAAACAAGTACCACATACATATTCAGTAATTGGAAATATGAATGAACATCAGGTATCAATTGGTGAAACAACTTATGGAGGAAGACATGAGTTGCATGATTCTACCGGTGTAATTGATTATGGAAACTTAATGTATATTGCAATGCAAAGAGCTAAGACAGCAAGAGAAGCAATAAAAGTAATTAGTGAGCTAATGGATGAATATGGCTATTACAGTTCAGGAGAGTCGTTTTCAATTTCCGATGCAAATGAAGTTTGGATAATGGAACTTATAGGAAAAGGTCCCAATAACAAAGGTGCAGTTTGGGTTGCCCGTATGGTACCTGACGGATATGTTTGCGGACATGCTAACCAAGCACGTATTACTACATTTCCTTTTAGTGCTGAAAATAAATGGGACGACCCTGCACAAACAACTTTTCATGCTAAAGATGTAATTTCTTTTGCTCGTGAAAAAGAATGGTTTAGCGGAAGCGATGAGGACTTTAGTTTTTCCGATACATATGCACCTGTTGATTTTGGAGGTGCTCGTTTTTGCGAAATTAGAGTATGGGCTTTTTTCAATGCTGTTAAAGGCGACATGGCTCAATATTGGGAATATGCCAAAGGTAATATTACTCATGACGAAGTAAATGGATATGCAAATAACAGAATGCCACTTTGGATTAAACCAGATAAAAAAGTTTCAGTTCATGATATGATGAATTTTATGAGAGATCATTTAGAAGGAACAGAACTTGATATGAAATGTGACATAGGAGCAGGTCCATTTGGATGCCCTTACCGTTGGAGAGGTTTAACATGGCAAGTTGATGATATTACATATTGCAATGAAAGAGCAACTGCAACACAACAAACAGGATTTTCATTTGTATCTCAATCTCGTAGTTGGTTACCCAACCATATTGGCGGTGTTCACTGGTTTAGTGTTGACGATGCAGCAAGTACTATTTATGTGCCAATATATTGTGGTAGCACAGAAGTGCCTGAATCTTATGCAGTAGGAAATGGTTCAATGATGGAGTTTGATCAAAAAGCTGCTTTTTGGGTATTTAACCTTGTATCTAATTTTGCATATACTCGTTGGAGTTATATTCATCCTGAAATTTATGATTATCAACAAAAAATAGAAAAAGTGTTTATAGAATTTCAGGCAAAAGTTGATGCAAAAGCTCAAGAACTTTTTGAGAAAAATCCGGAAGATGCAACAAAATTGGTTACAGCATTTTCTGTTCATGCAGCAAACAAAACACTTGAATTGTGGAGTAATTTTTTCAAATATTTATTTGTAAAGTATATGGATGGAAATATTAAGGAAGTAGTAGAAATTCCCGAAAACCATATATATATTCCTGCTAAAGTAGATCAACCTGGTTATGGTGAAGCATGGTACAGAAGAATTGTTGCCGAAACAGGCGATACATTTAAGATGAAAGGCGAATTGGGACATTAGATAATTATTAATTGTTAATTCTTAATTAATAACTCTTAATTCTTATAAGGAGCATAAACCACTTTTATACTGGTTTCAATTTCTTTTGCAATTAAATCTCTTACAAGACCGGGGATTTTTATATTGAAATCTTCAGGGATAAGTGTTAAGCTTGAAGAAGCTAAAATTTTTCCTTTTTTAATCTTTATTTCAGCATTTTCTTTGATTGTAATTGTAGCTCCGTGCATACTTAGCTCGCCTTCAACTAAAACCTGATATGTGCCATCCTTATTGAAATTAATTTTATCAATATCAAGTATCTTACCCTTAAATTTTGCTTGCGGGTATTTATCAGATTCAATATAATTTTCGTTGAAATGTTCTTCGGCTAAGGGTCGCATAAATTTAAAATCTTGCATAAACAAAGCAAAAACAATTTCACCTGTTTCAATATTTAAAAAAGTAACAACTCTTTTATTATAAGCCTGAATTGTAATTATAGGGGTAGGGGATACAAACTTTATATATGCTTTTTTTGAGAAGTATTTATTCTGAGATTGTAGAGTAACAGAAAAAAGTATAATGAAAAATATTACAAATATCTTATTCAATATCTTCATATTCATCATTTTTTTTGCCAAGTGAAAATACTCTTGTAATATTAAAGCCAAAATAGATATCACCTTTTTTCCAACTGCTTGTAGTTTCACCCATAAAAGCGTTTTCGGTAATAGTTTGGTAGTTTGTTAAATGCAATTGAAAAACATGACTGCCGGTTTCAATATCAAAACCAATTGAAAGTGGATTTGTATTTTCCAGACTACTTATATTTTCTTTATCGAAAAGATAAAAATATTCAATATTAATTGATGTTCGTGTAGTTATTTTAAATCTGCCACCTATGCCAAGTGATTTTATATCGTTATTATGTTCTTCAAGCTCAACCAGATTTCGATGCAGAAAAGTTGGTGATAATTGCACTGACAGTTTGCTGCTTACTTTTCTTGCAATTAACAATTGATGCAGATATGATAATCTTGAACTAAAATAATTTGTTATTGTTTCATCAGTCCACTTCATTGAATTTAAATAATTACTGCACAAATAAGATACAGAAACAGGCATTTTTATTTTACCTTTCGATTGTCTTAAAAAACTTATTTTAGTAAATCCGGTAAATGTTTTTTGGTAAGTTGCTCTGCCAACACCTATCATTATCCAGTTAAATAAGCCATATTCTAAATTTAGGTTTGAGCTTGAGTGGTCGAGTCCAAAAAATTCATAAGCACCACTGTTAATATTTCCAAAACGATGAGAAATTCTAAAATCAAGATCTTTTTTTTGCATTCTTTCAACAGAATGTCCGTTAATTATTCTTGTTGATTTAAAAGTAGCAATTGTATATGTTGTATTGTTATCAAGTTCATTTTGCAGTAAACTGTCTAGCTCGCTAACTTGTGCAAGTAGATTTATCGATAAAGAACAGATAAAGATAAATATCACTAAGCATTTACTACATACATTTAACAAAGGGTCTTTACTTGTCCCAATTCGAAAGATATTGGTTTGGTAATAATGTTTTGCCTTTAGTTCCTCACCTTTGGGGAGGTTAGGTGGGGCTTTTATAAATATTTTAATTTTCTTAATCATTTTTTGCTCCTTTCTCTATCCATGCTTTAATTTTTAATAAAGAGCAACTATCTAATTGGTAATCTTCGGGCATAAAAACATATTCAGCATTGTATGAAACAGAACCATAAAGGCTGCTATCATCGGCTGCTGATTTAATATCAGAATAATTTTCAAGAGCAATACCACCACCAAGAACAGGAGCATTATTATTGTCGTGACATGCATTGCAATGACCTAAAAATATTGGATAAATATCTTTTGAGAAAGAAACATTTGCAGTATCACAATTACTAACAACATCCTTAATATATAATTCTTCTTCATTATCGTAGTAGCATGAACTTGCAACAATAATTATAAAAGAAAAAAGTAGATATTTGTAAAAGTGCTTCATGTTAATATATACGCCAAAAATAATTAAAATATTTATAATTATTTTTGTTTTGTTATATTTACCCCAAATTAATATGCTGTAAAAATAACATTTGATAACATCTGACAAAATATCGGAATATCTGCAAAACATTTTTCTGTACAACGAAAAAGCACCCTTGTTGTTTACAGGCTTTTATTTTTGGGCTTTCTTTGCCATACTGCTTGTGGGGTACTCTATTGTATACAAGAAAAAAGTAGTACGTAATTCATATCTGTTTATACTTAGTTTGTTTTTTTACTACAAATCGGGAGGATATTTCTTTACCATACTAATATTTTCTACTCTTGTTGATTATTCCCTTGGGCTTTTAATATATAATGCCAATAAAAGATCGCTGAAAAAGCTATGGGTTTTTTGTAGTATTGCTGTAAACCTCGGATTGCTGGCATATTTTAAATACACATATTTTTTCACAAACCTTTTTAATCAGTTTTTAGATTGGCTTTTTTACAATTTAAATTCGCTAAACGATTATTTCTCTCTGCATCTAATAATTCCGAGCAGTATACCCAAGTTTGAAGTTGTTAATCTGCTTGCAAAATGGACAAACGATATCACCGGAAGTGGTTTCGATATCAGCACTATTATACTACCTGTGGGTATTTCGTTCTATACATTTCAAACAATTAGTTACAGTGTTGATGTATTTAGAAATAAGCTAAAACCTGTTAGAAACATACTCGATTTTGGCTTTTACGTTACCTTTTTTCCGCAGCTTGTTGCCGGACCAATTGTAAGGGCGGCCGAGTTTATCCCTCAGTTGTATAAAAAATATCAACTTTCAATGCAGGAGTTTGGGCATGCAATTTTTCTTATTATCAATGGCTTGATAAAAAAGATGATAATATCAGATTATATCTCAATAAATTTTGTAGACCGTGTGTTCGATAATCCGCTAAGCTATACAGGATTTGAAAACCTAATGGCAACTTACGGATACTCAATTCAGATATACTGCGATTTTTCGGGCTACACCGATATAGCCATAGGTGTGGCTCTGTTGCTGGGTTTCAGGTTGCCGCTTAATTTTAATTCGCCATATAAGGCAACAAGCATTACCGATTTTTGGAGACGGTGGCATATATCGCTGTCAAGCTGGTTGCGCGATTACCTATATATATCGCTTGGCGGAAACCGCAAAGGCAAAATACGCACCTATATTAACCTAATGCTAACAATGCTGCTTGGCGGATTATGGCACGGAGCAGCCATAAAGTTTGTTATATGGGGCGGAATACACGGTGTGGCACTTGCACTTGATAAAGTACGTTTGCTGATATTTAAAAAACGCCAAAAAACATCTCTTATATCAAGATTTTTCTCAGTACTAATAACATTTCATATAGTAACAATTGCATGGCTGTTTTTCCGTGCAGGCAGCATGTTAGAAGTAAAACAAA
>Ga0307990_1002913_pt1 | contig 13370 bp, 9 predicted proteins | sample EllFjometagen129_FD_203168 | JGI IMG/M metagenome (GOLD analysis project Ga0307990, IMG submission 203168) | Marine microbial communities from Ellis Fjord, Antarctic Ocean - #129 | ecosystem: Environmental > Aquatic > Marine > Unclassified | place: Southern Ocean | collected 2014-10-08
CCGCCGACCACCTGAGCAACCTGTGCGCCGCCGGCGTCTCCTCGCTCAAAATTGAAGGCCGCATGAAAGGCGCGCTCTACGTCGCCGCCGTCACCGACTTCTACAAAAAGTCGCTCGCTGGCGAGATAAAAAATCCAGAGCAACAGCTCGCAGACATCCAGACCATCTTTGGCCGCCCCTCCACCGATCTCTACCTGAGCAATGCTCACACCGAACCGGTCGACCCCGTCAACGACGGACATCGCGGCGCGCAGATCGGAACCGTCAAAGCAGTCATCAACGGATGGCTCATTTTCCACAGCAACCGCGCCCTGCAAAAGCACGACGGACTCAAGGTTGAAACCGAAGGAACCCATCCATTCGGATTTGCCGCCGATCAAATGCGGCTTGCCGCAGAATCGGAAAATAAAAAACACTTCGAACTACCCGCCAATGCGGTGATCGCCCTGCAGCTTCCACCCGACGCCCCGTTCCTCGAACCCGGAAGCCCGGTCTTTTGCTCCTTTTCGCAGGCCGTCCGCCAACGCTACAACGTTGTAGCTCCGCGCCCCGGGCAGTACCGCCAGCGACGCCCCGTCGACATCCATGTTTTACAAACATTGGAAAAAATCACACTGACCGCATCGGCGGACGGAGCCCAAAGCGAACACATTTTATCCGGTCCGTTTGAAGAGGCGCGTCAGCCTGAAAAATCGGCCGGCGCCGTTCGGAAGTGCTTTGGAAAACTGGGCGATACCGACTGGCAGCTCAACGAACTGACTCTCGACGGCCCCGCTGTCTTTGTGCCGATGTCCGTTCTGAACGAGGCGCGCCGCCAACTCATCGCCGAGTTTTCGAAGGCTGAGCCTTCACCCACCTTTCTTTTCCAACCATTGGAAACATTTCCCAGCCCAGCGGCGAGCGACTCCATTTTTTGGTCCGTCAAATCGAGAGTTTTCCAATCATTGGAATCGATCGATGAGTTCGTCCTAGAGATGGATCCGACCCGACCCGAAGAAATCGAAAAAGCATCGTCGTTTTATTCTGACAAACTTCGCCTGGCCCTGCCTGTCATCATTCGTGACGAGCAGGCCGCCGCGTTTAAAGAGCTGATCGATTCTCTGCCCGATCAAAAGAAATGGGAAGCGGCCAATCTTGGCGGCCTTCACCTGCTCAAGGACAAGCAGGACGTTACGGCGGACTGGCCACTCTACACGCTCAACACACAGGCGGCATTACAATGGCGGGAACAAGGCGTTCAACAGTTCGTACTGTCACCCGAAGATCAGTCGGAAAATCTAATGATCCTCATCGAGAAGCTGGGCGATGCCGCCATTGTGCCGGTCTATCAACACACGCCGCTGATGATTTCCGCCACAAAACCGGCATCAACCGGAACCAAACTGATTGACCGCTCTAACCGCGCGTTCCGCGTGGAACGCAACGGATCGCAGTTTGTTACGCTCAACGAAGTACCCTTCTCTCTCGCCAACAAACTCGATGAACTGAAAGCCGCCGGCGCGCGCCGCTTCCGCATTGATTTATGTTACGGCGCCAACCTGTCCGCACAAGAGATTGTGAAAAACTTCATCTCCGGCCGGCCCGTCCCTGGCCATAGTGGAAACATGGATCGTCACCTCCAATAGATCTCCGCCTTCAATCCGCCAAAAGGCTGACAAAAAAATCACCCTTTAGGGGTTGCGATCTGATTTGAAACTGGGAAACTCCCTCGCTTATTGAAGGGACTGGCAATCATCGCCGGCCCCTTCCTTTTTTTTCACCGGAAGCGGCAGTTATTAAGGATCAGCATGTTAGATTTTTTTCAGAAGAAACGCGGAACGTTTAAAAACGATATTTTATCAGGAATTACGGTGGCGCTGGCCCTTGTGCCGGAAGCGGTTGCCTTCTCCTTTGTAGCGGGTGTAGAACCGCAGGTCGGCTTGTTCTCCGCCTTTATCGTCGGACTGATCGCCGCGACTTTCGGCGGACGCCCCGGTATGATTTCCGGCGCAACCGGAGCAATCGCGGTGGTGATTGCCCCGCTAGTGGCGAGTTACGGGGTGGAATATCTTTTTGCCGCCATTGTGTTAGCGGGAATCATCCAAATTATTATCGGTCTGCTGCGCTGGGGTAAATTCATCCGCCTCGTACCACATCCAGTGATGCTCGGGTTTGTGAACGGGCTGGCGATTATCATTTTCATGTCTCAGCTTGAAGCGTTTAAAACCGAAAGTGCGGACGGACATCACGCATGGATCACCGGCACCCCCTTGCTGGTAATTTTTGGACTGATTGCGCTGACGATGGCCCTGACTCATTTTCTGCCGAAACTCACCAAAGCAGTTCCGGCGGCTCTGGCGGCCATTGTCGTCTGTACGCTCGCGGCCATGGGCCTTGAGCGGTTCGGCCTGCACACTCCGACCGTCGCCGAAATGGCCGGCGGCTCGCTGGCGGGAGGTTTCCCGCCGTTGCGCCTGCCAAATATTCCTCTCGATTTTGAAACATTGAAAATCCTCTTTTCATTCGCCGCACCGGTGGCGGCGGTCGGTCTGATTGAGTCGCTGATGACCCTGACGCTAATCGATGAAATCACCGAAACCCGCGGGCGCGGCAACCGGGAATGTATCGGCCAGGGTTCGGCCAATATCCTAAGCGGCCTGTTCGGCGGAATGGGCGGTTGCGCGATGATCGGGCAATCTATGATTAATATCAGCTCCGGCGGCCGCGGCCGCACTTCCGGCATCACTGCGTCAATCGGTCTGCTGCTGTTTGTTCTGTTCGGAGCCAATCTGATTGGCCACATTCCGACCGCCGCGCTGGTCGGAGTTATGTTTATGGTGGTGATCGGCACGTTCGAGTGGACCACGTTCCGCATCCTGCACAAGATTCCGAAGTCGGATACCCTGATTATTCTAGTGGTCTCCATCATCACCGTTTTTACCAATCTGGCAATTGCGGTCGCGATCGGCATCATTATCAGCGCATTGGTCTTTGCCTGGCAAAAAGGCAAAAAAATCGACTGTACCACCTACACCGATGAGCATGGCACCAAGGTCTACAAACTCAACGGCGCGCTCTTTTTCGGATCGGCGCACAGCTTTAACGAACTGTTCACACCGGCGGAAGACCCGGCGGAAGTGGTCATCGACTTTATGCGTTCACGCGTCCACGACCATTCGGCGCTGGATGCGATTCACAAGCTGAGCGAAAAATATGCCGCCGTGGGCAAACAGCTACACCTGCTCCATTTGAGCAAAGAGTGCCGCACCCTGCTCGGCAACGCCGAGGGTGTGGTGGAGGTCAGCGTGATTGAAGACCTCGACTGGCACTTGGCCGTCGACGAACTGGCCTAGAGGGTGAGGGAGGGAGTATGGGAGTGCTGACAACAACCTTTCAATCTCACCCCTCCAGAGCAATTAACGATCGGGAATCCAACACAAATTGCAGGGCGGGAATGGTTGGAAACGTTGGTTCGCGTCCCGCTACGGCTGAACTCGACCCTCGGGAAAGAGGCTTCTGTATTCCCAATGGATTTCAGTGAACTTTAATCAGTTCTTCCTATCTCTCCGTTGTTTTAGTCATATTCTTCTCCCTTTGCGTCTTTGCGGTCATCAAATCGCTCCTGTTCTGCATCCGATGCGACTTCTATTTTTGACCGCAAAGACGCGAAGACGCAAAAAAAACAAACTCCAGAAATATAGAATTCATTTTTGATCATTCTATTCTCCTTCGTGTCTTTGCGTCTGCGGTCATTAAAATGGCTCTTCTCGGATGTGCGTTTTTTGAACGGATTATTCTCCAAAATCTGAATAGCAGGACGGACTGAAATGGGTCGATTAACCACCAAATAGTTTTTACCACCCGCTTCGCTAGAGGAACCCCCGAGGGAGTACGTGGGGAGTTAATGGGTGGGAGGTTAAGCGCTATTTCCCTTTAGTTGTAGGGCTGGAATGGCTGAGGCACGATGCCTTCCAGCCGCGGATGCACCGCATCTGGATAAAGCCTGTCCCCCGTCGACGGGCAGGTCTCTAGCCTCAACCGTGACCCGCCCTGCAATTTGGAGGTTAAGCGTTCTTATGTGCCACAGGCACTACACAAACTAGCACTGGGCAAAGCCCAACATCAGAGATGTGCGCCATTTTTTTACCTGAAGGGGCAATACAAAAGCAGATCAATTGTGCTGTCCCGTCAGGACAGATATTTATCCGGAATCATGATCATGGGACGTTGTCCCATGCTGTTTTGTCTTGCGCCTCCAGCGCATCAGTTCCGCTTCTGAGATCATCAAGAAGGGCTTAACCTCCCACCCATTACGAGGGAAGTGGGATAAAAGGAGGAATATCGTGAACGTCCAGTAGCTTGTCTTGCATAGTTTTGGTGATGCGTAATCCATTCTCGGAGGTTTGCCACTCCTCTGCGTTCCGTTGCCATCGTAATAACGCCAGCCTCTTTCGACCGTTGGTCTCAGGTCTCTGTCTTCCTCATAGTGTAGCGAATAGCAGAATATTTCCCGTATTTTGTTGAGGTATTCCCATAAAGAATCGTCCTTCTTTCCAATGTAAAAACGCACTTCCGAGAAGAGCCATTTCATTCTTCCTTTGCGTCTTCGCGGTCATCAAATCGCTCCTGTTCTGCATCCGATGCGACTTCTATTTTTGACCGCAAAGACGCAAAGACGCAAAAAAAACAAACTCCAGAAATATAGAATTCATTTTTGATCATTCTATTCTCCTTCGTGTCTTTGCATCTGCGGTCATTAAAATGATCCACTATTCCAGAGAGACTTACTGGCTTAACATTTCAATGACCTTTTCCGGATCGGTGAGCGGAGCTTCGCAGGCGAAGTTGCGGCAGATGTAGACGGTAGCTTTGCCATCGATCTGTTTCTGATCGACTGTATAGGGCGCCAATTTCAGGATCACCGGATCATCCGGTTCTTTGAGCAGCACGACTTTGTTTGGCAGGTAAACGGAGCGCACCGCACGGATCATCTCTTTTGTATCCGGTGAATCCGGATTGCCTGCAATGACAATTTCGACGGATTCGCCGCGAGCGAATTGAACGGCCTGCAGCGCCTGTGAAAAACCGTCAGGGGCGCGGTTTATGGTTTGCGCAAATGAATTCACAACCCCTTCGGCCAGTGCTTCAAGGTCCGTTCGTCCGGTCAGACGGGCGAGCTTAAGCAGGTTCATCATCTGTACGGAGTTTCCTGACGGCAACGCGCCGTCGTACATGCTTTTGGGGCGAATGAGCAGTTTTTCGGCATCATCCGCGGTGAGATAGAACCCGCCGGTTTTCAAACATTGGAACTTTTCGAGCACGACCGCGTTCAGAGAAACGGCTTCTTCCAATGCTTGGAAATCGAAGGTAGTTTCGTAGAGTTCGAGCAGACCGAATGTCATGAAGGCATAGTCGTCGAGCTGACCCGGGACCGCGGTATGACCTTCCCGCCAACGATGCCACAGCCGATCGCCCTCCGCCATTTCGCTCAGAACAAAATCGCCGGCGCGTTGCGCGGCAACAGCATACTCCGGCTCATCGAATACGCGCGCGGCTTTGGCGAGCGCGGCGATCATCAGTCCATTCCAGTCCGCCAGCACCTTGGTGTCTTTAAGCGGATGAATCCGTTTTTCGCGTACAGTGAAAAGTTTTTCACGTACAACATCGAACCCACCCCCCGCTTCGCGGACCCCTCCCGCGGAGGGGATCAAAGAATTCCCCTCCTCTGGCGGGATGGCCGCAGGCCGGGATGGGTCAAGGAAAGTCAAATGAAGGATGTTTTCAACGGTTTTCCGACCGGAGACCTCGTCACTGAAATTACCGTCCGGCTGAACGTTGAAACGATCTACGACAAGGGCCAGCTCATCGGCATCCAGCACGCGGCACAGTTCCGCGAGCGACCAGACATAGAATTTGCCTTCCACGCCTTCGCTGTCGGCATCTTCGGCGGAATAGAATCCACCGCCCGGCGCGGTCATATCGCGCAGGACATAGTTGAAAATCTCTTCGGCGGTCTGCCGTGCGGATTCTTCCCCATAGGCTTCGTACGCTTCAATACAGGCTAGCGCCAACATCGCCTGGTCGTAGAGCATTTTTTCGAAATGCGGAACAAGCCATTCGCTGTCAGTGGAATAACGATGAATTCCAAAGCCGACCTGATCCCATACGCCTCCCCGCCTGAACGCCTTCAGTGTGGACAAAACCATCTCTTTTACATCATCAGGACTCTGACGCATCAAAAAAGTCAGACGATGAGCCATCGGGAATTTAGGCGCATTACCAAACCCTCCGTATTCAGGGTCATAAGACCGTTCAGCCGCCTGCACGGCGAGATTAAGAATATTTTCCTTTAACACACCAGAGGAGTCCGACCTGCCGGACAGTGCTTCGACAATCCGGTCGCTTGAAGACAATATTTCGTCGCGGCGATTTTTCCAAGCATTGGAAATCTGAGGAATCAGCTCCATCATTCCAAGGCGTCCGAAACGGGTTTCCTGCGGGATGTAGGTAGCGGCAAAAAACGGCTCTTTATCTGGTGTCATCACAATGGTGAGCGGCCAACCACCCTGTCCGGTCATCATTTGACAGACGGTCATGTAGATTTCATCAATATCCGGCCGCTCCTCCCGATCGACTTTAATGCAGACAAACGCCTCGTTGAGCAGCGCGGCAACCTCTTCGTTTTCGAAGGATTCGCGCTCCATGACATGACACCAGTGGCAGGTGGCGTATCCGATGGAAAGAAAGATCGGTTTGTCGGCCTTGCGCGCGGCTTCAAACGCCTCTTCGCCCCATGGACGCCAGTCAACCGGGTTGTGTGCGTGCTGAAGCAGATACGGGCTTTTTTCATGGATCAAACGGTTGGGTTGGGTGTTCATAGCAAATCCCCTCTGCGGTTGAATAATCGCAAGGCAAATCGCGGACAGCACGATTACGCTCCCTTTCATGGGAAAAGCCTATCACCCGTCCTGCTCAAACAAAACCAAAATGGTCATGCTTGCCAGTGGCGAAGGATGTACTCTTTTTGATCGACCAGAATATCGATATACACGGCTTCCATTTCACGGGCCTCGCGATCACTGCGGCGAATCCATTCAGACATCCAGCCGAAGCGGATCGTTGCCGCCAGTTCCAAAATATTTTCCCACGACTCCTGCGCGCCGTATCCGGCCGTACGCAAGGTTTGAACCAGCCGGATGACTGGCTCGCGGATCAGATTGTCCGGATTTTCAAATCCCAAACAGCCGATAAGTAGCGCAACATCGTACAGCTCGGGTTTGATGCCACAGAATTCCCAGTCGATCACTGAGCGGATGCTGTCCGGCCCCCAGATCATGTTCAACGGATGGAAATCGCCATGACAGAATGCGAGCGGCAGCTGGTCGTGAAGCGGAAAGAAACTCTGCTCCAATTTGACAAAGGACCCTTCGAATTTTTCTGCCAATTTTGAATAGCGCGTTCTCCAGGCCTTCATGCGGCTTTCGGCATAGGCCGCAATTGAAAAGAACCCACCCCTCCGTTCCGGCACCCCTCCCGTGGAGGGAATTTTTGGAACTCCCCTCCCTTGGAGGGGTGGCCGCAGGCCGGGGTGGGTTGCACTGTTTTCCCGAAGTTGCAGAAGAAAACCGGACATCTCATCAATCCGCCACGGATCGTTGAGATAGGTTTCGCGATTCAGCGGGATGCCCTCGACAAACGAACGCAACATCCAGCAGGCTGAGCCTGCACCCGACGGGTTTTCCAATGTCTGGAAAAATGAGTTACTGCATGTCCGGCGATAAGGGTGAATCCGCTGCAAGCCGGAACTGGCCAGCATATTCAACTGCTCCGCAATTTCCTGTTTGCGCGTCAAATTCGCCTCGCCGATCTGTTCAAGAATCCAGCGGCGTCCCTTCGTATCGCGAAATACGCTCCGGGCAAGGGTTCGCTCCGGACTTCCTTCTATCTGAGGGTCGGGATCCACCTCAGAGAAATCAATTCCCCATTCGGCCGTCAACGTTGAAAAATCCATGCGATTTCTTTCCAGACTCATCGGACGTCAGAAGGTTAGGGTTCGAACTCACCACCGAATCCGGAGTGGCAATCCCCTCGATCAAGCGATCAATTAAATTGTTTAGCATCCGCCGCCCGTAGCTCAGGACAACAGCAATGTGACCCCTTGCATCCACCCCAGCGGCCTTAACTCCCTGGGTTTTTTGTCCGTCTGTACCATGGAAGCTGAGGAACACGCATCTTCTCGAGCTCTACATTAAAAATACGGCTGAACTGCGAGCCGCGCCCCTCCATGTAAAGTTTGTGCAGCTTTTCAACCGCCTCAGGCACCCCGATTTCCAGCCAGTTCTCTGTCCCCAAATCTGTGTCATAAGCAAAAACTTCTCCCTGGGGGTCTAAAACAACAGCAACGTACCCGAGGTACTCCACACCGCGCCACAAGTCTGCCAGTCCGTCATTGGCCCAATTCGCTTCGTACTTCCGACACGGGACATCTTTAACAACAAATTCATATTGACTCTTTTTTCCTTCAGGGAAAACAAACTTCGAGGTAGCCCGCTCAACTAAAACCCAGGCATCTGAGTCCACCATTGTGCCGATTACATAGAGTTCAACCGTCAGCTTGGCTTGGCTATCCATATTGCTTTTTTTGTTCAATGTCACCTTGAACGTATTCAGAATGGTTCGGTCTCCAGCAATGGTCCACTCCATTATCGGCCTGATGCGGGACGACTGTCGGACCTGAATTTTCACCTCCGGACAGATTGTCGTTTGAAGGTACTTTATATCCGACTTGGAAAGTTTACGTATCGGTATCAAATGCAGCGTTTGTTTGACATCACGAACTTGAATCCGCCCAAGAAGCTCACGAGTGAATTCACCGCGAAATTTCTCTCCATCTTCACCGGTCCACATTCGCACTTCTGCGCCAACCGACACCGACCAAAGGGCTGCTACTAAAATGATCCATCGAAGTGTTTTCATGATAACTCTGCGCCGCCTAATATACATTGAACATTGTGGGACTGGTTAGATTTGCCTCGCCGCCTCTGAGCATTGAATAGGTAATCTCGTCGATCAGGTGCTGAGGAATTTCTGCTGTTTTAAATGCGGGAAGGATCGGTGCTCCATCCGGATTTTTTGGATAAAACTCCCCTTTTTTCTGGATCGTCAGGGTGCACTGCGTCCAGGCACCGCCATTGTCACCAAATACGATTTCAAAATCAGCCGGCACTCCGGCCTCGAGCTCAAACCAGTCCCCGACCCCCATCGGGCCGTGCCCTCGCCAATATTTACGGTGATCTTCGGACGGACTTTCCCAGTCCGAGGCGAGTGCAGCACCCCGCATATGGCCGCCAACCAGCGAAATTTTCCCGTTCACGCGGACTGCCTGCACATTCTCTCCCCTTCCCCAGAAGCGGTAGGTCCCACTTTCCTTCGCGGCGAATTTACCTTTATAATGCGCCATCCAGGTATAGGTGTAGACGTCATCGGAAATGCCAAAACTGCGGGGAACAAATTCCGATGCGGTCATCGGAATATAAAAGAAGGTGGTGTAGAGCTTCTGCGGTGAGCGGTAAAACATAGCCAGAGCGTTCGGATTCCAGCCTGACTCAAAGAAGCGGCGTCTTGCGTAAGCAAACGAGGAGACGGAGTTGACGGTCGAACGGTTTCCCCGGCGGTCAAGACTCATGCAGTAAAACGTTCCTTCGAAGTCGTTCCCAACGGAAACTGAATTTTTGCTGCCGAACATGCTCATGTCGGCCACATCCGGCACCATTTCAAAACCACCGACTCCACCACCAAGACCGTCGCCCATGCTGGAGACATCCGGCAACTGAAATTCGGTCATCGTTTGCACGCTTTTAGAGTTAATCCGCTGGCTTGATTTGGGTCGCGCCTGTTTTTTGACCTTCACTTTCGGCTTTTTAAGCTTCATTTTTTTTCGTTCAACCGGCGGAGGAGGCTCAAACACCTTCTCGTGTTTTTTTACAACGGAAAACACGACCAACCCGCCAGCCAAAAGAAGCAAGGCCGCATGTATCCCCGCACTAACCAGCACGGCCGTCGGGGCCCCCTTAATCAACCCTTTTGTTCGTTTTACCAATCGTTTCATAACTACAAACTTTTACTGAAGGTTAACGTATCCACCTTGGCCGCCGCACAGGCATCCATCACATCGACCACACGGAAATGCAGCGCATCCCCGTCCGGCAACAGGTTTACAAAAAACTTCGACTGCTGAGAGGCCGCGATCTGCTTGAGCCCAAGGATATGGTTCGTAAGATCGCTCAGATTCCGGTCTTCGGCAGAGAAACGCATTCCTTCCAGCACGACGACACTATCCGCGCCAATCTCAATCACGGCCTCAACAGGGATATCAATTTGCACCTCCGGGTCCGAAGGCGCCGGAAGAATAAAGGAGATGTCGCCTTCCTTTTTGATCAGAGCCGCGGTTACCATAAAGTAGATCAACAGGAGAAACACCACGTCAATCAGCGGCGCAATCTGCAGTTCCACTTTCGTATCACTGGAGCCTGTTTTTTTACTTAAATTCACAATTCATCTCCAAAAGGATCCGTCCTCTATTCTTCATCCGATACTGCATTGTTATTCTGAGTTCCCGGATTGTTCAATTAATTGATTAATTTTCGTACTCAACGCCGCAGCCTGCTTTTCGTAATCGGTTCCGGCATACAGTATCTGTATTTGGCGAACGGTCGTTGCCGCGGCATCGAGCATTCCAAGCTTCACATACAACTCGGCACTCAACAGCTCGCATTTTGCGAACCACTCCTTATCGAGCGAGTTCACCGCAATTGCCTGCGCGACTTCCTCGATGGCAGCAGTCAAATCCCCCTGATCACGCAAAGCACAAGCCTTCTTGTAGTGCTGTTCAACACCAGGCTCTACCGCCTGAACGGCTACGGCAGTCAGCACAAAAACAATAAGCAACAGATATTTCATTACTTAGACTCCTCCAATTCAACTGTGACCACCAAGTTGGTCTGCACACCAGCCGCGATTTTCTGCTGAATCACGAGCACTTCCGCCGCTCCCAGCGCAGTGCGGGCCTCGTCGGTCTGTGGCAGGGTGTTCACATATTTATCATAAAGCATGGCGCGGTAGGTATTCCGCATATCGCCATCCCGGCCCAATGCCTGCAGACATCGGGCACTGGCAAGATACCCTTCTGCCGCCCAATAGCCTCCCGCATGGCCTTTATACAAAAAGTAGGTTCGCTGATACCACGCAAACGCGGTCTTCAGGTCGCCCTCTTTTTCTTCAAGCTCCCCGAGATAGTAGGTGGCCTCCGCATAGGCCTCGCCGCGCCAGAAACGAACTCCGAGAATCGCCCTGAAGGTTTCACGGGCGGTCTTCAGATTCCCTGTCATCATCTCCAAACGGCCCTTCATCAACTGAATCCAGGCCGTATTGGTATCGGCCCCGTATAGATCCTGCGCCTCCATCACAACCTTCATAGCCTCATCAGGAAACCCTTGCGCGAACAGGTCGTATACACGCAACTTATAGGCAGAGCGCATGTATTCAGAGTCCTCAAAATAATTCAAGAAAATGGTCAAAATCTCTTCTGAACGGGAGTAATCCTTCTTAGCAAACGATGCATCACAAATCACAGAGAGAATCGGCGGCGGCACTTTGGCCAGATCATCCAGCTCCGCAATCAGGGTTTCGCCCAGTTCGATCATCGTTCCGTCCAGTTCAGCAAGCATCACGCGCAGGCGGAGCTGCAACGTCACATTATCCGTGGCATTCAACGCATCCGTCAGGCGTTGCTTAAGCTGTGCCACCTCGACCTCTTCGAGCCCTTGGGCAACTTGCATCAGTTCAGCGATAATCAGGTCAACCCCATCCTGCCGGATATCGCCGCCGTATTTGATAACTGTATCCAAATAGGCCGCAATGGCCTCATCGACTAAACCTTGAGCCATTTTAGTTTTTCCAAGCCAATACGCCGCTTTCGCTACATCGGCCTCTTCGCCGTAACGTTCGAGATAGTTGCTCACCAGCGTGATGAGTTCATCGTAATTCTCATCCGCTTCAAAAATAGCGGCCATCTGAAAAACTGCGTACGCCGCCTGAATAGGCTTGCGGGCGGTTGCAATCGCCTCCCGGTAGTCCTGAATGGCCTCATCAAGAAGTCCTTTTGATCCGAGAATATCTCCACGCATACTGCAGGCGTCCGGATAAACAGTCGAATCCGGGAATGTATCGATCACATAGGTGAAGCGCTGCTCCGCCGGTTCATATTTTTCCAATGCAAACAGGCAGATCCCGCTCTGGAACCAGGTGGATGCAACCCATTCCCCTTCGGGAAATATTTCCAGATAGTTTTCGAACAACGTATAGGCTGTCTCGTAGTCCTGCTGGAAGAGGTGTGTCATGGCATACCAATAGCGAAGATTTTCCTCTTGATGCGATTTGGGGTAATCCTCCAGCACCTGAGCAAATCCGGCCTGCGCATCCTTGTAGTTCAGCATCATCAGATCTGCGATAGCCTGCATGTAGTAGAGCTCGCACTCGTACTGCTTCGCCATCGGATTCATCGCGACCACAAATCCCTCCAGATAGGGTTGCAGCTTCTTGATTTCTTTATACTTCTCCTGTTTCTGGTAGGCCATAGTCAGGAAGTAGGCCACCTGACGGGGAGCCACACCTTCCGCGTACGTATCCAGGAAAGGAACTGCACGCTTCTCAACGCGGTCATATTTCTCGAGCGGATCAATCAGCACCTGCAGTGCGCTACAGAATGCCTGCTGTTTCGTAATTTTATTTTCTGAACGCGCCGCCATCAGATCAAACGCGCCAAGCGCCTCCCACGGCCGGCCGCACTCACGGTAGAGCTGGCCCATTCTGTGAATCACATCATCCTCATACGGCGGAAGTGTCATCAGAGCACCCATTGACTCCTCCAGCTCCATTAAACCGGCCGGCATTTCCGGAACCACAGGCTGAACATTCCCGTCCTCGTTTCCCTCCGCGATCTCAGTCTCCCTTTCGGCATAGGCATATCCGAGCAGGGTCTCGACTCGCCCGGACTCGTTGGTGGCCAGCGTAATCTGCATTTCCGGCAAGTCGGCCATCTCGCGCAACTCGTTGATTTTTACAAGATGATGATCCGCCAATATACGGCGGGGAAGAATCATGCGGTATATAGCCAATGCACTATCATACTGGCCCGCATTAAAAAGCGAGGTGGCCGCGTTCATCATGGCCATATTCACCCGGATATCATACCGGGCCTCAGTCTGGGCCAGATCCATAATCAGCGCCTGAACCTGGTCAAACTGCTCCAACTCACTCATAGAACCGACCAACTTCATGATGGCAAATCCGCGACGAGCCTCCTTTTTGGCGCTACCAATCACAAATTGATA
>Ga0307990_1002914_pt1 | contig 13367 bp, 8 predicted proteins | sample EllFjometagen129_FD_203168 | JGI IMG/M metagenome (GOLD analysis project Ga0307990, IMG submission 203168) | Marine microbial communities from Ellis Fjord, Antarctic Ocean - #129 | ecosystem: Environmental > Aquatic > Marine > Unclassified | place: Southern Ocean | collected 2014-10-08
AAGGTTGATGCCCTCAGTCCGCTTGAACTCGTCGGCAATGTAATTGATGAGAAGCTCGTCCAGATCGTCGCCGCCAAGGTGCGTATCGCCGTTGGTCGAGAGGACCTCGAAGACGTTGTCGCCGATGTCCAAAATCGAGACGTCGAAGGTGCCGCCGCCGAAGTCGAAGACCGCCACCTTCTCGTTCTTCTTGCGTTCCAAGCCGTACGCGAGTGCCGCAGCCGTCGGCTCGTTGATGATCCGCTCGACCTTCAGGCCGGCAATCTCGCCGGCTTCCTTGGTAGCCGTGCGCTGCGAGTCGTTGAAGTACGCCGGAACCGTGATGACGGCGCGGGTGATTTCCTCACCGAGGTAGTCCTCCGCAACCTTCTTGAGCTCCTGGAGGGTCATCGCGCTGATTTCCTGCGGCGTGTACTCCTTGCCGTGGGCCTCGACCTTGACCAGTTCCTCAGGCCCGCCGATCACGCCGTAGGGTACGGTCTTCTCTTCAGTCGCCACCTCGCGGTGGCGTCGGCCCATGAACCGCTTGATCGAGAACACCGTGTTCTGGGGGTTTGTCACCTGCTGGTGTCGGGCTGGCTGACCTACAAGCCGCTCGCCCTTCTCCGTGAAACCAACCACCGAGGGAGTCAGACGACTGCCTTGGAGGTTGATAAGTACCTTGGGTGTAGAGCCTTCCATCACAGCCACAACGCTGTTGGTGGTGCCCAAATCAATGCCTATGATTTTCTTCGATGCCATGTTTTGTTACCTTCCTTACTAACAGCCCCGCCTGATGCAGGGACGATCCATTCATTACTCCTGCTGACATAATGTGTTTGCAAGCTACATGCCACTACTGTATATCTATTTATGATAGGCATTTGCGCATGCCGCCAACTCGCGAAAGAATGCCAATTCGACCGCTGCATCCCCTTGGAATGGCCGCTTTGGCAGGTGAAACGGTTGTATTGACGCTCCGGCATTCGTAGGCTTGTGTCATGTCGACAGATAACGCAACCGACGGCCCGCAAGTCCTGAACCTCCAAGATGTCGAGCTTACGCTCAACCAGAATACGATCCTTCGCCGCGTCCGCTGGCGTGTGGGCCTAGGCCAGCACTGGGCCGTGCTCGGCGCCAACGGATCGGGCAAGACAAGCCTGCTTCGCGTGATAACCGGCTATCTCTGGCCCAGCGGCGGGCAGGTGGATGTCCTGGGCAGCCGTTTCGGCCAGGTGGACCTGCGCCAGCTCCGCAAACGCATCGGCCTGGTGAGCTCAGCCATCAGCAAGATGATCCGGCCCAGCCAGACCGCAACGCAGATCGTCCTGAGCGGCGCGTTCGCATCGACCGCCCTGTTCGACGAAGCCGACGCCGACCAGCACGCCCGCGCCCATGAACTCCTGGCCCAACTGGGCTGCGCTCACCTGGCCGAGCAGCTCTACGGCACGCTGTCGCTCGGCGAGCAGCAACGAGTGCTGATCGCCCGAGCCCTGATGGCCAGCCCGGAACTCCTGCTCATCGACGAGCCATGCGCCGGCCTGGACCTGCCAGGCCGGGAGGTCCTGCTGGAAACCATCGACGCCCTCGCCACCGACAATGGGCAAACCACGCTGGTGATGGTCACCCACCACATCGAAGAGATAACTCCCCGCTTCACCCACGTGCTGATCCTCAAGGCTGGACAAGTCCTCGCCGCCGGCCCAAAGGACAAAGTCCTGACAGACGCCAACCTGAAAGCCGCCTTCGGCCTGACCATAGAACTCGACCACCGCCACGGCCGATACTGGCCAAGAGTGCCGGGAGGAAAGATATAATTCTTTCAGGTATCATCCTTGACAAATGCATATATTATATGCATACTTATATGCATGAGAACTACACTGAACATCGACGATGAAAAGCTGTCTCGCGCGGCGGAGTTGACCGGCGTAACCCAAAAGACCTCATTGGTCCAGATGGGGCTTGATGCGCTGATTGCCCGGGAAAGCGCAGCCAGGCTGGCTTCGCTGGGTGGCACAGAAAGTAAGCTCAAGCCCATCCCACGCCGAAGGAGCCTCCCTCGTGGTACTCGTTGACACTTCGGTGTGGATAGATCACCTGAGGCAAGCCGACAAGAGTCTGGCCGAGCTATTGGAGGCGGGTGAGGTAGCCTGCCACACGTTCGTGATTGGCGAACTGGCCTGCGGGAATCTACGCAATCGCGACCACCTACTTGCGCTGTTGTCCGCCCTGCAATCGCTGCCGAAGGCCCAGGACGACGAAGTCCTCGCCTTCATCGACCGCCACGCCCTCGCGGGCAAAGGCCTCGGCCTGATCGACATCCACCTGCTCGCTTCGTGCGCCCTTGCCGACATTGGATTGTGGACCCGTGACAAGAGACTCCGGCAGGCGGCGTCCGACTTAGGCCTGGCCCACAGGCCAAAGTGAGCGTGAGGTCTTTCTGTTTTCCTTCGGCATCACTGCTCAAGTCCGAAAAACCACACATCGTGTGTCACGTGAGCAACCTATCCACCCCACGGTCCCAGTGATGATACAGATGGTTGTGCCTAGAATACCGTAAAGTGTGAGAAACCGGCTCAGAAGCGATTTCCGATGAGGCGCGTTAACTTCTATGTTGTCACCATGGGCGTTAATCTGTCGGACCTTCGAGTTGTTGATGTTGAACTGCACCATCACTCGCCCTTGATGTTGTTGCCGGAGTTGTTCAGTTGGTCAATACTGCTGTTGTTGATGTTGAAAATGACCGTCTGCGCGGTCTCCTTTTCCTTGTTGGAAAACGCTTGGTCATCTCCTGTCACACCCGCGGCCTCCAGATCACAAGCCCAGTCCAGCACTCTTTTCTTTATGTGTTCGGGGATCGCGCGCACGTGCGAATCGTCCAGTCGAGCCATGAACTTCACTTGGTCAAACAAATCCGGCTTATTGCATTTCAACGCGCCATGCAACGATCTCGTCACCTCTGGCGGCAGCGGGATGAACATGCCTTGCCCGAACTTAATGGACTCGACCAAGTTCAGAACATCGCTGATTGGTCGGATTATAGGGCTGTCGCATCCTTTCACAATCCCAGAGAGCGACACGATACCATTGCCCAATCTGTCACAATCCGCGGGTACTGGGCTGTTGGTTTTGTAGCACAAAGTCACCGGTATTAGACGGTACTCAGGAACTGCGTCCGCATCCAGATAACCGTTCTGTTCATATTCCACCCACCGACATAAATCCTTGCGGCCCAGCTTGGCCGACACGCACTTTGCCTTCCGCAGCACGTTAAGAACATCATCCCGCTTCGCGGCCTCCTGAAGTTGATTCACTAAGTTCATGTGCATCCCATTGATTCCTTGTGATGTTCGATCCTGCCCGCAAAGTCGTAAGCGACGTCTGCCGACACGTTCGCAAGCTTTTCGTTACCACAACACCTGAGCGGTAATCCAGCTTGCTCGCACAAATCCCACAGCCTCATCAAGACACCCAAAGCGAGCCGAGCACGATCGGCTCGGCAATGCCGGTCGCCCTATGGCAGTGGGCGGGGAAGGCGTCTATTCTCGCGGCGGCGAGGACGGCGGCGGCGGTGGCGGCGTGGGCTCGGATGACCAGGCCGTAGTGCTCGCTGGCATACGTACTGCACGGACTCAGCAGCGTTCGGATTCTGCCGGCGAGATGGATATTCAGCGCCCCGCCGCCGGTGAGGATTACTTCGTGCGGGCGCTCGGTCAGGCTGAGCACTGCCTCGGCCACGCTGCGGGCGGTCAGTTCGGTTACGGTGGTAATCAGTTCCCTGGCCCGGCAGCGGTGTTTGCCCGCCATCATTTCCAGCCTCTGGCAGGCCTGGCCTGACCAGTCTTCGGCGCTGGTGCGTTTGGGTGGCGTGCGGTGGAAGTACTCGCCAGCGAGCAACTCATTCAGTAGCGGCTTGTGGACGCTTCCCTTGGCGGCGAGCGCGCCGTCGGTGTCCACGTCCCGCTCGAACAACTGGCGGGCGAGATGGTCGATCAGGATCGTGCCCGGCCCCGTGTCGTAGGCGACCACTTCGCACGCCGCAGCCGCCGATCCCACGAAGGTTATCGTCGCGATGCCCCCGAGATTCACCACGACCCGGCTGAGGCGGTTGTCGCGGAACATCAGCCAGTCAGGCCAGGCCCACACCGGCCCGCCGACCCCGCCGGCAGCAAGGTCCGTCGCTGCGAATCCGCCCGCCACCGCAAGGCCCGTTCGCCTGCAAACCGTCGCCAGCGAGCCTAGTTCCCAAACCGCGCCCTTGCCCGACGATGCGCTCGGGCCCGTGTAGCCGACCGCCTGGCCAATGACGCCGACGCCCGCGACGCGACTGGCCCGTGTGGACGCCTCTCGCAGCACGGCCTCGCACGCATCCGCCAGCAGGTCGCCCATGTCGCGGTCGAGGCGTGCGAAGTCCCCTGCCGGCATCGCCCACCCACCGCTGGCCGAGCGAATGCGGGTGCGCAGCGGATCCGGTATCGGCCGATGGATGCAGTGCGTCTGCCGCACCGACATGCTCTCGCCAGAACCATCGACGCGCACGAGCGCAGCCTCGACGCCGTCGGCGGCAGCGCCGCTATTGAGGCCCACGAATATTCGCTTTGTCTTTGCCATGAAGTCCTGATCTCACCTGCCGGGCGCGGAGGCTAAGGCCTCGGCTGCGATGCGTTTCCTGCATTCCAGGACCGCGCCTGCAACAACCCGTGCTTGACCAAGGATACGCCCCGCCGACTCCGACCGCAACGATTGGCGATTCGCGGGGTTTGTTTGTATGATTATCGGTTGATTTTCTGATGGCACTGAATGACCGAAGCACGGAGAAGCCCCATGACGGCGAAGCTTATCGGAGCGTTGATAATGGCGACATTCACGGCGACGAGCGCATCGGCAGGGCAGGTTGTGCGGGAATCTGCCCGGGGGATTCCCGTAGCGTACGAGGTGGATGTTGTTGTTGTGGGCGGCACGACGCAGGCGGTCCAGGCCGCCACCGCCGCGGCCAGGGCGGGAGCGAAGGTCTTCCTCGCGGCGCCTAGGAATTACCTCGGCGATGACATGTGCGGTACGCTTCGCCTGTGGCTGGACAACGGTCGGGAGCCGACCACCGAACTGGGCAAGCAACTCTTCGACGTACCCGCCACTCCCACCGGTCCAGCCCCCGCGAACGCGGAGCCAGCGACGGAAAAGCTGGCCATGCGCCTGACCACACCCATGCAGGTCAAGACCGCCCTGGACGAGGCGATGCTCGCAGCCAAGGCGAACTTCCTCTATGGCTGCTACGCAACAGACATCCTTCGCGACGCCGACGGCAAGGTCGCCGGGATCGTCATGGCCAACCGCGCCGGGCGGCAGGCGGTGCTGGCCAAAGTCGTTATCGATGCCACCGCACGGGCCACCGTCGCCCGCATGGCCGGGGCTAAGTTCCAGCCATACCCCGCCGGGCAGCAAACTTTCACGCAGACCGTCATTGGCGGCCAGGCCACGAAAGCCCCGGACATGACCTATCGCGTAATCGGGCAGGGATATCCCATAGTAGGCGTCGGCCGAGGAGGCCAACTCGGCAAGCCGACCGGCAAGATGGTGGACATAATCGAGTACACGCTGACACTACCCATGGCCAACGGCAGTTTCGCGTCGCACGCCAAGGCCGAGCATCTCGCCCGCGACCGCACGTGGTCGCCCGAGGCGCTTCGGGTATCGGAACAATTGTTCCAGGTGCCCCCCGACGCGGTGCGTTCCAAGGCACCGCTGACCGGCGCCTGGCCGGGCGACGACAAGGTGGACCTCGGCGCTTTCGTGCCCGCCGATGTCGAACGGATGTACGTAATCGGCGGCTGCGCCGACGTGCCTCGTGATGTCGCCGCCAATCTGCTGCAACCGACGGGGCTGATGGGCGTCGCCGACCGCCTCGGCCGGGCTGCGGCCGAACTTGCCAAGGCCCTGCCCGCGCCGCGCGACGTCAAGCTGCCCGGCTCGCCCGTTACCCCCGATGCCGACGGCGAGGTCCGCGAGATACTCACCGGCGTTCGCCCGACACAAAAGTTGCCGACCATCCCATCCGAGACGCGTCCGCTGTCGGTGCTGGCGCGTTACGACGTGGTGGTAATCGGCGGCGGTACGGCCGGGGCGCCGGCGGCGATCGCCGCGGCCCGCAAAGGCGCCCGAACGCTGGTCGTCGAGTTCCAATCGGGCCTGGGCGGAGTAAGTACGCTCGGGCTGATCGGCAGGTACTACCACGGTTACCGGGGCGGGTTCACCTCGGAGATAGACCGAGGCGTGGCCGCGCTCGGCGGGAAAAAGGGAACGAGCACGAATGTCGACTGGAAGATGGAATACTATCGCCGCCAGATTCGCCAAGCCAAGGCGGACATCTGGTTCGGCGCCGTCGGTTGCGGGGCTCTGGTCGACAGCGGCAAGGTTTGCGGCGCGGTTGTCGCCACGCCGGACGGGCGAGGCGTGGTGCTCGCCGACGTGGTCATCGACGCCACGGGCAACGCAGATATCGCCGCCGCGGCCGGGGCGCCATGCATCGTAACCCAAGGCGACTTCCTGGCCGTCCAGGGCACGGGCCTGCCACCCCACGCACTCGGAGCGACCTACACCAACACAGACTACACCTTCGCCGACGAATCGGACATGGTCGACCAGTGGCGGCTGATGGTAGCGGCAAAGAAGAAGTTCGCCGGCTCGTTCGACATGGGCCAACTCATCGACACCCGCGAGCGCAGGCGGATCGTCGGCGAGCACACGCTGTCGGTACTGGACGAAGTCAACGCCCGGACGTACCCGGACGTTATCGCAATGTGCAAGAGCAACTTCGACTCGCACGGTTACACGGTGGACCCACTGTTCGTGCTGGCCCACCTGCAGAGGGCTAGCGTCACCACGTACATCCCCTACCGCTGCCTGCTGCCGGAAGGGATCAACGGCATACTGGTGGCGGGCATAGGCCTGAGCGTCCATCGCGACGCCCTGCCCGTCGTGCGAATGCAGCCGGATGTGCAGAACGTCGGCTACGCGGCCGGATGCGCAGCCGCCATGGCGGTCGGCAGCGGCGGGGCTGTCCGCGATATCGACCTCAAGGCCCTTCAAAAACATCTCGCCGAGATCGGCTGCATCCCGGCCGAGGCGTTGGAGTTCAAGGACTCTTACCCCATCAGCGACGAGACCGTCGCCGGGGCGGTGCGAGATCTGTCCAAGGGGTTCAAGCCCGCCGCCGTCATCATGGCGGCGAAAGACCGCGCCGTGCCAAAACTGAAGGCCGCCTACAGCCGGGCCGGCGACGAGAAGACCCGATTGCTCTACGCGCATGCCCTGGCCATTTGCGGTGACCGCACGGGCAGCGAAGCCCTGCTGGAGTTCGTCCGAAAGGCGGAAAAGTGGGACAAGGGCTGGAATTTCCGGGGCATGGGCCAGTACGGCCCGGCCCTGAGCGACCTCGACCGCCACATCGTCGCACTCGGCATGGCCGGTGAGCCCGCCGCGACGGCGGTCATCATCGAAAAGATCAAGCTCCTTACGCCCACCAGCGAGTTCTCGCATCACCGTGCGGTCGCCTTGGCTCTGGAGATGCTCGGTGATAAGTCCGCAGCCAAGCCGCTGGCCGCACTGCTGAGCCAGCCTGGCATGACCGGACAGGCCAGGCACGAACCCGTTGCCGGCCAGGGCCGATCCGAACCGCTGCGCGAGCTCATCCTCGCACGGGCCCTGTATCGCCTCGGCGATTATAATGGCGTTGCCCGCAAGATACTGGAATCCTACGCCACGGACGTCCGAGGCCACTACGCCCGCCACGCCGCAGCGATACTTCAGGCCACGCCCGATGCCAAGGAAAAGAAAGCCCAAAAGGACAGGCCATGAGCCGGTCCGTATTTGATCGTGTGGAGGAATTGCTCCGACAGTGCGGGGCGACGTTTGACGTGTCGCGACACAAGCCGGTCTACACCAGCCAGGCCGCGGCCGAGATAAGAGGCACACCCCTGGCCAGCGGAGCCAAGGCGCTCATATGCAAAGGCGGCGACGAGTTCGTGATGTTCGTCATGCCCGCCGACCTGAAGTTGGCCAGCAAGGCCGTCCGCAAGTCGATGGGCTGGCGGAAGCTGCGGTTCGCCGACCGCGACGAGGTGCTCCGAATAACCGGCCTGGAGCCCGGTTCGATCCCGCCGTTCGGCAGCCTCTTCTCCCTGCCAACGCTCTGCGACCGACGCCTGGGATTAAACGAGACCATCAACTTCAACGCCGGCGATCATTGCATCTCGGTGAGCATGTCCTACGAAGACTACCTCCGGGCCGAGTCGCCCGAACTGGGCGACTTCGGCCCGGAAGACTGAAAACCGAGTGAACCCACCGCTTCACTCGTTCAGTTGTCCCACGCCCAACTAAGGGCGAAGCCTGTCATGTATCGCCGAGGGCTCTATTTTCCTGCGGCTTTGGCGGCCTTGAGCTTCTCTGCTTCAGACGCCTTGCTCTTTTCCCATGCGGTCTTGTCTTTTGTGAACTGATCCTTCAACTTGGCGATGGTCGCTTCGGCTTCTTTGATGCGACGCTCGGTGTCATCCAGTTGAAGCTCTTTCAGAATCTTGCCGCGTAAGCGCCGGCGGTAATCTCTCTCGGTCATTCCTGCTGGCGTTGGGAACTTCACCGGCGTCTCTTCCAGCCGCCAATCATCGCTGCGCTGGGTAGCAAGGGGAATTTGACGACCATTTGTGATATTTGAGATGGGATTACGTGCCCAGGCATGCCGGTAATGCATAGGTTTCGGCACAAATGGACTGCTTAAAACCAGAATATTGCGGACATACACCGGCCGATTGCGCCTGTCTTTGGTGCCATCGGTGAACCAATTGACCTCGGCCGGGTAGAATCGCCGGTCTTTGCCCGCAATTGCGAAGCCCTCAAGCTTGTCGGTGCTTTCATCTCTCGTTCGTATGGATGTGCTCATGGTCAACTTGATCGCGCCATCGACGGTCTCGACCTTGGTGATCGACGGCGGAAGCCAGTACTCCGGGGCGTCCCGGCCTGTTATCGCCTCGTACTGCGTCACCAGGGCCCACTTGGCGACTCGTTCGCCGACGGGAATCTTGATCTGGGGGTGATACCAACTCTTGCGCTGGTCGAAACTGCTGACAAAGCCGATGTTTTTGTCGCCGGCGTCGTAGAGATCGCGAAATGTCTTGTACTGCGCCTCGCGTATGTAGACGCCAACGTCATACATTGGCTTGAGGTAATTCTCTCGGGTCTGCGGCGTGCCCGCGGTGCAGAGCGAGATTATGCAGAACGGCATTTGCGGCTTGCCGAATGTCTCGCGCCATGCGGCGATCATCTTTCCGTACACCTGGTAGTACATCCTTGCCCCGGCCGAACCGTTGAAACAGTTGTTGAACCCCTGGTGGAAAATCGCACCCTTGACCCCCAGGGCACCGAGAGGCTTGATCATGCCGGCGTAGTAACGGCCAGGACGGTTATTGTCGGCGATCGGGCCGGGCCTCAAGTCGCTCGGGGGCTTGCTGTTGGCGCGAAGGGACTTGCCCTCCGCTTGTAGCTTCTTGTTCTTGGCGTGGTAATTCGCAATCCGCTTCTGCAGGTCGGCTTGCGAATCGAAGCCGGCAATCTTGTCATCCCATTCCTTGAGCATCTCCCGCGTTTCCCTGCCGTCGATCTTCCGCAGCACTGCTTCCGGCGTCCATGCCTGGACCGTGGACCCGCCGGGCGCCGCGTCGATCAGCCCGATCGGGACGCGGGTGGCCATGGCCAGCCGCCGCCCGAACACGTAACCGATCGCGGAAAACTCCCGCACGGTTTCGGGAGAACAGACATCCCAGTCGCCCTTGCGAAAATGCCTGCTGGACCACGAACTCCACTCGTACAAGCGTTCGAAGCTTCTGACCGAGTCGAACCCTTTTCCCCTGGGCATGGTCAAGAGCCGGATCTGGGGAAAGTTCGCCGAAACAACCTCCAATGTCCCGTCGTCAACTTTGGCAATTGGCCATTCCATATTGCTCTGGCCGCCGAGTAGCCAGACATCTCCGACAAGGATGTTCTCCAGCGTCAATGTCTTGCTCTTGCCCTTTACCGTCATGGTCTGGGGCTTGGCGTTTGCCGGCATGGCTTTGAGTACAACCCGCCACGACCTGTCGGCTGCGGCGGTGGCAACGGCTTTCTGACCGGCGAAGGAGACGGTGACTTTCTCGCCAAGAGCAGCCCAGCCCCAGATATTCAGAGGTTTGTCCCGCTGGAGCACCATGTTCGTCTGAAAGGCATTGCTGACGCACAGCCCCTCGCCGATGGCGGGAACCTCGACCACGTCTTCCCTGGGCATTGCCTTCTTTTTGTCGGCGGCAGTGGCGACACTTCCTGCCAGCAGGGCCAGTAACAGGCACGGTAAAGCTATTCTACGAAACATGCGATCTCCCTTGTGAGGTATTGCTGAGTGCGAACTCATGAGGTAACTCCTTAGTCTGGTTTGTCGAGATACCGCCCGGCCACCCGCAGCGGCCGGGCTTTGGCCCAGTAGCCTGAGCCCAGGATCGTCCTGTGACGTCAAACGTAGTCGCCATCACTGAAGCCCTGCCAAGGCCCCGAAGGTATCATGAAAAAGCGATTGCCCACCTGTCAGGCAGTGGCTCGGCCATGAGGGGCGACAACATCGATCCATTGCCCTGCGAGCAACCCGATATCGCCATGGATCGTCAGCTCAACACATCCCAGCCGATAGCGGTCTTGCCAAGGGCGTAACCCATCTCTCGGAGGTAGTCGCCGTAGACCAGCTCCCAGTGGAAACCGGGCATCGCGTCGGCGACAGCGGCGTCGGAGGCCTTGTAGGCCACGTCAATCTGCGATCGGCAGATCGGCAGGAAGGGCGAGTCGATAATCTCCCCAGCCAGGCCTATCCATTTCTCGAAGGCGAAGTCCGGGATGACCATCGTGACCTTCTGACCCTTCCGCATCTCGACCTTCGGCGCGGCACCGTAGTCCGACTCGAAATGCGTCAGGAGTTTGGCCGGTTCGAGATCCCGGCCGTTCATCCTCCGCGGGGCCGTGCAGTGGGCAAGTGTGATCACGCCGTCGTGCGGGTAGGTTGGGTCGTTCATGAACTGGGGCTTGCCCGATATGTTCGCCAACAGCAGGCCAGCGGGTATCAACACGAAATCAGACTCGCAGAAGGCCATGTACCCGGCGTCGTTGAGCAGTGAAAGAGTCAGACAGGCCGTCGTCTTGCTTATGGGCATGATCGCGTTCATGCAGGAGTTGACGGTGAGTGCCCTCGCCTCGGCGCGGGTCAATATCTGGCGGAATACGCTCTCCAGCAGGAAGGCGTTTTCCACAAAAGTCTTGCCCGTCTTCAACTCGACAGACTTGTCATCCAGGTAGGCCGCCGCACGACGCCTGGCGTCGCGCATGGCGGCATCGTCGGCCATGGCGGACTTGATCAACGCGCCCAGTTCCGGATAGGCAACCGTGCGGATGTCGAGCTTCCACTTCTCACGCGAGTGATCCGGTGCCTTCCGGCCGTTGGGTCCCCATCCGCTGGCCCCGCCGATTGCTACGATCCGCGTGCCCATCGCGTTCTTGAGCCCGCACAGCCCGCGAAACCGCCACGTGAGCTCCTCCATCGAATCGACGACCACGTCACGGTTGTCAACCCCAGTCACGGCCAGCTTGTCCGTGTGCCGCCGCAGGTAACGCGGAGACAGGATCTCATACCACAGGTACACCGGCCCGGAGCGGTGGCGAAGGAAAAAAACAACGTGCTTGCCGGATTTGATCGCCGCATCGAAAACCCGCGAGCTTCCCCCGGCCGCATAAAGTACCACCACGTCGGCCTGCCCGGCATCCGCCAGGGCCTTTTCGGCCTCGGCGGTGCTTCGCACGGCCGAGACATCCTGTACAGTGACAGGGAAGTCAGCTTCGCCGCATAGCTTCTTGAGTTCCGCCGTAATTCGCTGGACCTCGCCTTCAGCGTCCTGTTGCGTCTCGATGCCCCCCCAGTTACGCCAACTCGTATGCGGACGACGCTTGGGAATGGAGTAGGTCAGTATCGGCTTGATGACCAGCGGCTTTCGCCCCGGAGCGTTCGCCAGTCGGTTCGCGGGCGTCTCTGCCGCCAGGGCCTCGTACGTAAGGCCCGTAAGTGCCACGGCCCCCAAGACCGCGCCGCCGGCCTTGAGAAAGTCCCTTCGACCGATCCCGCCCGGCCCAGCCAAGCCGTCCCCATTGCACCCGCAACAACCGTGATGAGGCTCGCAATCTTCGTCAACGTGATTCGGAGCCATCGTCCTACTCCCTTTCCGACAGAAATTCTCACAAACTCACCGCCAACGACGCCCGCAAGCAGCAACCCACTCGATTATCTTCCCATGTGCCGCCCTTGCAAGGGCTTTTCATCTCGCACACGAAGGGTTCTGCCATCGCGGCGAGACCACCCATACAATCGGATGGCCAACGGCGATTTACACCGCCCTCCCTGGAAGGCGTCAGACCGTCACATTCGCCTTGTTCCGGGACACCGATGGGCAACACAGGGGTGTTTACTCGCCGAAATCCCTGCGTAAAAGCCTTTGCAAACTCCTTGGAATTGTGCAAAATGGCCGGTCTGGAACTCTGCGACGGAGGCAACCCTTCCGTCGCGAAACGCGCCGACCTGTCAGACGGGCAGGTGAATGGCAATCGGAGTGACGACCAAAGTAACCCGAGATTGTGAAGGAAGAAACACGATGTCACGACGGATGGTAATGATGGACGGCAACCAGGCGGTTGCACACGTTGCACACAAGGTCAACGAGGTAATCGCGATCTACCCGATCACGCCCTCCAGCGCTATGGGCGAGCACGCTGACAGCTTCAGCGCCGCCGGCAGGAAGAACCTCTGGGGCACGGTGCCTCTGGTGGCCGAAATGCAGTCTGAGGGCGGTGCCGCCGCAGCCGTACATGGCGCGCTTCAGACCGGCAGCCTGACCACGACTTTCACCGCCAGCCAAGGCCTGCTGCTGATGATCCCGACGATGTACAAAATCGCCGGTGAACTGACACCCACGTGCTTCCACGTCTCGGCCCGCAGCATTGCCTGCCAGGGACTGAGCATCTTCGGCGACCACAGCGACGTCATGGCCGTCCGCCAGACCGGCTTCGGCCTGCTGTCCAGCGGCACGATTCAGGAAGCCATGGACATGGCTCTGATCGGCTCGGCTGCAACACTGAACAGCCGCGTGCCGTTCGTGCATTTCTTCGAGGGCTTCCGCATTTCTCACGAGGTGGCCAAGGTCGAAGAACTGACCGAAGAGGACATGCGGGCGATGATTGACGAGGCCTCTGTCAACGCCCACCGCAGCCGCTCGATGAACCCCGATCGCCCAACCCTCCGCGGCACGGCCCAGAACCCCGACGTCTTCTTC
>Ga0307990_1002915_pt1 | contig 13365 bp, 10 predicted proteins | sample EllFjometagen129_FD_203168 | JGI IMG/M metagenome (GOLD analysis project Ga0307990, IMG submission 203168) | Marine microbial communities from Ellis Fjord, Antarctic Ocean - #129 | ecosystem: Environmental > Aquatic > Marine > Unclassified | place: Southern Ocean | collected 2014-10-08
ACCCTCATCATCAAAGATCTGGGTCATTCCTAATTTTTTTCCAATCAAACTTTTCATGATTCCACTCAGATTTTAATGGTGATGTCCACACCCGCCGGGAGGTTGAGCTTTTTGAGCTCATCCACCGTTTTAATGGTCGGGTCAATAATATCCAGCAAGCGCTTGTGCGTGCGGATCTCAAATTGCTCCATGGATTTCTTATTAACAAACGGGGAGCGGTTTACCGTAAACCGTTCGATGCGGGTCGGCATCGGGATAGGTCCGGCAACACGGGCACCCGTGCGTTTGGCGGTTTCTACAATATCTTTCGACGAAGCGTCCAAGACGCGGTGATCAAAAGATTTAAGACGTATACGTATGCGTTGATTATTCATAACTGTTCTCTAGTAGCGGTTTAAAATAGTCTCCTGCATTGAATCAGGTACCGCCTCAAAACTCTGCGGCTCCATCGTGTAACTGGCCCGTCCTTTAGTGAGAGAGCGCAAGGTTGTGGCGTAGCCGAACATTTCAGCCAAGGGCACATCCACATGCACAATTTGCACCGCATCGCGGGCCTCGATCTCACGGATCCGTCCGCGCCGACCGTTTAAATCATTCATTACATCGCCCAGATGTTCTTCCGGAGCGATGATTTCCAATTTCATAATCGGTTCAAGCAGTGTCGGAGTCGACTGGCCAACCGCATCACGCAACGCCATTACAGAGGCTGTGCGGAACGCCATTTCAGATGAATCAACCGGATGGGCTTCCCCTCCGATTACATTCACATCCACATCCACCAGCGGGTAGTTACCCAGCACGCCGGTCATCAGTGCATCTCTAATGCCCTGCTCAATCGGCAGATGAAACACCGCCGGGATTACGTCTTTGGAAATACTCAATTTAATCTGGTTCCCTTCGCCGCGTGGACGCGGGGAAACCTCAACAACCAGTTTTGCGAAATGTCCGCGACCGCCAATTTCACGTTCGAAGGTGAATGTGCCGGTTCCGGTCTGCTGTGCGGTTTCACGGTAAGCCACCACCGGCTTGCCGGCATTCGCCCGCACCTTAAACTCACGCAGGATACGATCCTTAATGATTTCAAGGTGAAGTTCACCCATACCGTTAACGATGGTCTGGCCGGTATCTTCGTTGGTCGTGACGCGGAAGGTAGGATCTTCCTCCGTCATCGACTGAAGCGCGGCGGTCAACGAATCGCGGTCGGCCTGAGTTTTCGGTTCGATCGCCATGGCGATGACCGGTTCAGGAAATTCTATTCTCTCCAACACGATGGGAGAGTTTTCACAACACAGCGTGTCGCCGGTTGTAAACTGTTTCAGCCCGGAGATCGCACCGATTTCGCCAGCGAACAATGTATCGACATCCTCGCGGCTATTAGCGTGCAGACGAAGTATCCGGGAGATTTTTTCACGTTTGCGAGTGCGCGGGTTAAATACGTTTTGACGTTTTTCGAGTTTACCGGAATAAATACGTACAAACACCAGTTTGCCGACAAACGGATCAGTAGCCATTTTGAAGGCTAACGCGCTCAACGGCTCGTAATCGCCAGCTTCACGGGTTTCTACAGCCTCGGTCTTCGGGTGGATTCCCGTCACCGCCGGCACATCGACCGGAGACGGCAGGTAATCGACCACTGCGTCGAGCAGCGGCTGAACGCCTTTGTTCTTGAGCGAAGAACCGCAGAGGACCGGAACCATTGCTCCGGCAATTGTTGCGCGGCGGATGCCGGCAACCAGCAACTCTGCAGAAACATCTGAACTTTCCATGTAGGCTTCGAGAAGCGCTTCATCCACCTCGGCAACTTTTTCAACTAGTTCAGCACGGTACTTTTCAGCATCCGCAGCCAGCTCTTCAGGAATGGCAATCTCTTCGATATCGCTCCCGAGGGTTTCCTCTTTAAAGCGAAAGGCTTTCATCAAAATCAAGTCAATCACCCCGTCAAAGGTTTCAGCTGCGCCGATCGGCAACTGAACGGGGACGGCAGGGGCTGCCAGTTTTTCGCGAAGCTGTTTCACTACCGACTTAAAATCTGCGCCCATGCGATCCATCTTGTTGACGAACGCGAGACAGGGAACGTTGTACTTTTTCGCCTGACGCCAAACGGTCTCAGACTGGGGTTGCACGCCCCCTACTCCACAGAAAACCCCCACGGCGCCGTCAAGCACACGGAGAGATCGTTCAACTTCCACGGTAAAGTCCACGTGGCCGGGAGTATCGATAATATTGATTTGCTGGTCGCGCCAGAAACAAGTAGTGGCCGCGCTGGTGATCGTAATCCCGCGTTCCTGCTCCTGCTCCATCCAATCCATCACCGCGGTGCCTTCATGCACCTCTCCGATTTTATAGACGCGCCCTGTATAATAGAGAATGCGCTCACTCGTCGTGGTTTTTCCCGCGTCGATATGAGCGATAATTCCGATGTTGCGAATCGTGGACAAACTACGACCGCGCGCTACATCTTCCCGAGGGGAAGGCGCAACGCCATTCGTATTTTTTCCATCTTTTTTCACAACAGTCTTCATTTCAAATCTCAAAGAACAAGGTTGGGACCGGTGGTCCCGGGTTACCAGCGATAATGGGCAAACGCTTTATTTGCCTGAGCCATTTTATGTGTATCGTCTCGCTTCTTCACAGCGGAACCCTGATTCGAATACGCATCGAGCAACTCAATCGCCAACGCACGACGCATAGGAACTCCACGACGAGTCTTAGAATATTGGATCAGCCAGCGGCAGGCCAGTGCGGTCTGACGTTTAGGACCCACTTCAATCGGAACCTGATAGGTGGCCCCTCCGACACGCTTGGATTTCACTTCAAGCTTCGGTTTGATGTTTTCGAGCGCACGGGTGAAAACCATCAACGGTTCTTCATCCGGAAGTTTGCTCTTAATATCTTCGAGAGCCCCGTACACGATGGAAGCGGCGGTTGCCTTCTTACCTTTGCCCATAATGGCATTGATCATGTAAGCGATCAGCTCGCTGTTATAGCGGGGATCGGGGATTACGGTACGTTTTACTGCTGCGCGTCTTCTAGCCATGATTCAAAAACTTTCCTTAAGCCTTCGGTTTCTTAGCGCCGTATTTGGAGCGCCCCTGTTTACGTCCGTCCACGCCAAGGCAGTCGAGCGCACCACGAATAATGTGGTAACGAACACCCGGCAAGTCCTTCACACGTCCGCCACGAACCAGCACCATGCTGTGTTCCTGCAAATTATGTCCCTCACCCGGGATGTAGGCATTGATCTCACGACCGTTTGTTAGACGAACACGTGCGATTTTACGAAGAGCCGAATTCGGCTTCTTCGGGGTTTGGGTTTTCACCAAAAGACAAACACCACGACGTTGCGGACAAGCTGTCAACGCAGGACATTTCTTCTTCTTTTTAATCGGTACACGCGGTTTTCTAACCAGCTGATTTACTGTAGGCATAAATTATATTCCTTCCCTCAAAAACGAGCGGCAGATAGTATGTTTCCCCTGCGGATCCCGCAAGCATTTCATTTGTTTTTTTTCATTTTTTTATTCGGCACGCAAAAACAGTGCTTCAACCAAGCCTATATTATAAAAAAACAAAATCTCCCACCCATAGTTTTCCAACCCTTGGAAAGCTGGCGGCTTAGACGCGCGCCTTTCCCAAAGCATTAGAAACAAGCAGACACCCATCTTATGAAACTTCGGATTGATCTGCGACATAAAAATCTCAGCCACTTCTTTTCGCGCTCTTTATTTCGGTCACCTTATTGGAATCTGACTCTTCGTACACTCAACCGATTATTGCCTCATCCTCAATAATAGCGTCGTAAAAGGTATAGTAAAGTAATCCAGAATCGTTTGAATCTGCCTCACACGGAGCGGAGTGAGAACCCCATCATTAATTCCATCTTTAAGAAAATAAATACAAACCGAATCGCCGAAGCAGGCGTACGTATCCACATTATCCCTCTGTTTCGGCGTCGCGATGAGACCCAATTGACCCGACGGATAAAAATATTCAAAATTTCCCGCCAACACCTCTCGTCTTTGACACCTCCAATGAGGGCACTCATCAATTACAATTGAATCAAAAAGCCCGACGGATGGTTTCCAAAGTACAGTGATGGTCCCCCGTCCTCCGAGGTGCCGGTCATAAAGGTTTGGAAGATCGTTAAAACACACTGCCGTTGGTCGGCACCCGTTCACGCTGGCGGATGTTGTCAGGCACAATCCACACTAGCAGTCTGTCGGACTTAACAAAATAACTCTCTGAGAATCCAAAAAGAGAAATCCTGTCTTAAGCGACGTCCAAGTTTTTGCATCCTACACCCGGTTATTTGACCATTTTTCGGTCAATTTCAAAATTTGCGACCTAAGTCTGACAAGTTGCTAACGCATCTTCGGGGAATATATCAAACGCCTTATTGACTAGAATATTACGGTCGACCAGAAACAGAATACATAGCCTGCGGACGACCGTTTCTGTTTCTGAGCTTGTCGAATAACGGCTCCAGCGGCGGTGAAACAGCTTCCACGCACTCTCAAATGCAATGAACGTCTTGCTGGCACAGGCTGTCAGCGTCAACATAATGCGTTCCTGTCTGGAAGACAAAGCCGTCAGCACCTGCTCGACGGCAATATCTCCTGATAGTAACGGGCTCGATGCGCCCCCCCCTTATCCTCAAACAGAACCTCCGCAAAACGACCGCGACACACGTCGACATTTTAGTTCCCAGCACACGACAAGCATCTCAAAATACACTTCTACCTTCATCCGCCGCCGCTAAAATCGTATCCGTCAACGTGTGGCTGTGTCGTACGGGAATCGTAATTGTGGACGGCAGAAAATGGATACCCATTTGACTGCGCTCCAGGCACGCCAAAGTAACGCAAGCGTCTCGCTTGCACTTCAACGAGCAAGATGCTGTTTTGCTTTTTCCTGCGGAGCAGCGTCACAACTCCCCGTTAAACGCCTGATGCAATAGCGACACCTTCAACTCATCCAACACATCCACTTTCTGCTGACACATCTTTTCTAAACAACAGGTTTCGGCACTAAGGCTCGCCAGTTATTCGACGAGCTGGCAGTGTTTCGTTAACGACGATGCCGCCAACAAAAAAGACTCTTTGGATCTGGCTCCCGCATATACTGAACAGTCGAGCCCAAAGCCTTAACACGGAGCTGACTCTGAAAGGAACCCAACTGCAGAGAAAAAACGGAGTGGAGGTAGGAATCGAACAGGGCGCGGGCGTTTTGAAGTTTTTTTAAACGACGGTTTTTGGCGGCAAAATCCCCTCATAATGGGAGGGACGTCAAACGTTCTGTATTATTAGAGCCATCATGATGCTATTTTTTTGTAGGGCGGGAATGGTAACAAAGGAAACATTGGGTCGCGTTCCACCGACCTCGCTACGCGTCCCGCCGACGGTAGACTGCGCTATGCGGACGAATGGCTGGAAGGCATCGTACCTCAGCCATTCCAGCCCTACAATTAGTGGAAATGCTGAACCTCTACCCATTACCCCCCTCAAAAGCTTCATCCGATATCCCCACAATCCACCTCTGCTCGGGAAGCGATGAAATAGGAACTGGAAATTTCTTCAAGCTTGTTGCGGCAAGGTTTGGTTGCGCCGTTCCATTCTAAAACGAACACAGTTCCCCTCATTTTTTCAACTGACCCATCACTCTTCATTTTGCGTTCCTGCGTTCTTTGGCGGCCATTCATTTTTCCAATATTTTAAACTTTCCGTGTATTCGGTGGTGAAAAATCTCTCCACAACTAAACAATTTTGCGGATACTGACCAGCACGTCAGCGCTCTGCTTATCGAGCTCGGCGATTTCGTCCATGATTTTTTGGCTCCATCAAGATGTTTTGCAGACAACCGAACGTTTTTAAATCGAACTCATCTGCACTAACATTCCAAATTTCCTTCGTCACGGAGCTTCGGTGACTGAGTCTCTCGAATCCTGCAGTTCAATAAATTCCTTTAGATCGTCATCGTTGAGCGGATTGGTTTTGCCAAGGTTGCGGCCCCGATCGAGCGGGTATAACCGCTTCATAAGCGTCGGCGCGCCTTTTTTAAAATAGGAACGCTATTTCGCCAGTGCGGATCGGGAAGGTCTACTGGATCTCCTTGTGTTCTTTTCCGTCCAGAGGCGGGTTGGCGAGAATTACGTTGTAGCGGGTTTTTTCCTGAATATCGGTAATGTTTCCTAACAGCGTGTGTATATGAATGATGTCCGATATCTCAATGTCGTTCAGAATCCTATTCACGATCGCAATCACATACATCAGCGACTTCTTTTCTTCGCCGTAAAACGTGATTTCTTGAAGCTTCGTTAACTCGTGTTTTTTATTCTATGACCGAAACTCAAGTTCATCAATGTGGTCGATGATTTCGCGTAGATCATCGACCGTCATGGCTGGATGATGGTCAAACTTACTTACTTAATTCTCGGGGCGGTTCATTTTCCCAGCGGAAATCTTCATCGAGAATGAAAGAACAGCTCTCTCCCTCCGATGCGGCCTCGACGGGTTTATCCTGTTCCAGTCCCTCAAGATATTTCAGGAAAAGCAGCCAGGAGGTTTGTTCTGTATAGTCCAGCGCCGTCGCACAGCCCGCCTCTTTCTAGAGAGCGTTATCAATACTCCGCAATACCTGTTCAGACATAAATCTCCGCCTTCTTAAATGGTGTGTCGGCTCTGCGGGCCGATTTCCCAAGCACTGGAAGTCTATTGCATAGACACGCACCTGTTTTCCCAAACATTGGAAGTCTATTGCATAGATACGCATCTGTTTTCCCAAACATTGGAAGTCTATTGCAGAGACGCGCACCTGTTTCCCTAAACATTGGAAGTCTATTGCATAGACACGCACCTGTTTCCCCAAACATTGGAAGTCTATTGCATAGACACGCACCTGTTTTGGAAGTCTATTGCATAGACACGCACCTGTTTCCCCAAGCACTGGAAGTCTATTGCATAGACACGCACCTGTTTTCCCAAACATTGGAAAAGAAATATGCGCCCCGACGCAGTCGATTCCAATCATTGGAAAATCAAACGCCATTTTTTCGAAGTTTAGAAAATTATCGCATCAACACACACGAATTCACTCAGCCGGCGGAACGATCTTCTTATTTCACACCTTTAAATGTGTGCTACCAAACTCGATGTTCGGTGACCCACCTGTGAGTTGCGATCCCTCCCCCGTCCTAATGGGTGAGAGATTAAGGATTTTTCCCTAATTGTAGGGCTGAAATGGCTGAGGGACGATGCCTTCCAGCCGGGAGGGACGACCTTGGCATGTGCGGTGCGGATTGCGGCGGGAAGGATTCGCAAGCTCAACCATTCCCGCCCCCCTACAAAACCACAACAACATTGCAGAAACGCTTAACCTCCACCCGATATCCCCCTTCCCATGAGAAATCAATTAGATCTATCTGGAATCCAACGGTGGGGCGAACGTACAGGAGCACAAAAAAAGAGCGCCCTGCTAAAGCAAGACGCTCTTTCACAACCGCTGTAGCGGCTTAGAGGATGATTTTGGGAGTAGAAACCTCGCCTTCATCCTGAGCTGCCAACGGATCGACACCCAGTGCGTCCTCGACACTGATCTCTTCGCCAAGTTTGACCGGACGAATATTTTTGTAGAGCGGGAATCCACTTCCTGCCGGAATCAGATGACCCATAATCACGTTTTCTTTGAAACCGCGAAGCTGATCAATTCGTCCGAGCGTTGCGGCCTGCGTGAGGACACGAGTGGTGTCCTGGAAGGAAGCAGCTGAAATGAAGCTTTCGGTAGCTAAAGCAGCTTTGGTGATCCCCAGTAGAACCGGAGAAGCCCCGGCGGGACGGCGTCCCTCCATCATGGCCGCTTTGTTGACTTCTTGGAACTTCTGTTTTTCAACCTGCTCGCCCCAAAGGAATTCAGTATCGCCCGGCTCAGTTATTTTCACCTTGCGGAGCATCTGGCGGACGATCACTTCGATATGCTTGTCGTTGATTTCCACACCTTGAAGACGGTAAACAGCCTGCACCTCATTAACGAGATATTCCTGAAGTTCTTGCGGACCACATACTTCCAGCAGTTCCTGCGGAACTACGGGACCTTCTGTGAGCTGCTGACCTTTCGTCACCATGTCACCGCTATAGACAATGACATGTTTACTCATTGGAATGAGGTGTTCCTCTTCCGTTCCGGTTGCCAAGTCGCGAACGATGAGCTGACGCTTACCTTTGGCGATACCACCAAGTTCAACGATCCCAACAATTTTTGCGATTTCAGCGGCTTCTTTCGGACGGCGGGCTTCAACAAGCTCTGCCACACGCGGCAGACCCCCGGTAATATCTTTTGTACGGGACTGTTTACGTGGCGTTTTAGCCAGCGTGGCGCCTGCAGCGATTACCTCTTTTTCCTTCACCATCACATGCGCACCAGCCGGAATGGAATAGTAAGCACTTGCTTTGCCTTTTTTGTCGGTGACGATGATCTGCGGGTGGAGGTCTTCTTTATGCTCAAGCACAATCAAACCTTCAATCCCGGTGGTTTCGTCTTCCGCTTTCTGAACGGTGACGCCTTCAAGGAAGTCGAGGAACTCGATGGTACCAACTTGTTCGGAGAGAATTGGAACACTGTAAGGATCCCAAGTGATAAAGGTCTGACCCGCTCTCACTTTATCACCGTCATCCACGCTAACTTCAGCACCAATCGCGGTGGAGTAGCGTTCGAGCTCACGGCCTTCTTTGTCGTAAGTGACCACATGTCCATTTTTGTTGAGGATGATGTTCATCCCCTCTTCGCTTTTCACCGTACGAATGTTTTCATAGCGCACAATACTGCCTTCCTTAGCCGTGACTTTAGGCTGTTTGAAGACAGAACTCGCAGTCCCCCCGATATGGAAGGTACGCATGGTCAACTGTGTTCCAGGCTCACCAATCGACTGCGCAGCGATGATACCGACCGGTTCACCCAGACGGGCTTCCACGCCGGAGGCAAGGTTGCGGCCGTAGCATTTGGCGCAGACCCCGCGGCGTGACTCACAGGTGAGTACACTGCGGAGACGAACGGTTTCGATGTTGACACGCTCAATTTTCTTAGCGGCGTACTCGTCGATAATTTCATTGGCGGCAACGATCACTTCATTCTCGTTGTGCGGATCGAAAATGTCATCGCAAGCCGTACGGCCAATAATACGCGCAGAGAGAGAGACGAGTTCATCGTCACCATCGGTAATAGCGCTAACTTCAATACCGTTCAGCGTATGACAGTCCTCTTCCATAATGATGATATCGTGGGCCACATCGACCAATTTACGGGTGAGGTAACCGGAGTCTGCGGTTTTGAGCGCGGTATCGGCCAGACCTTTGCGGGCACCATGGGTCGAGATAAAGTATTCGAGAACGGAGAGACCTTCACGGAAGTTCGCGATAATCGGGCGTTCAATAATCTCACCGGACGGCTTGGCCATCAGACCGCGCATCCCGGCCAGCTGACGAATCTGCTGACGCGATCCACGAGCACCGGAATCCACCATCATGAACACAGGGTTAAGATCGCCTTTGGATTGGGCGTTAATAGGATCGTCGTTGCGTTCCAGCGCACTGAACAGTTTAACGGTTAACTTGTCATTGGCGTCAGTCCATTGGTCAATGACCATGTTGTAACGTTCCCCGTCAGTAATGAGACCTTTTTTATATTTTTCTTCAATCTCACGGATCGCTTTGCGGGCCTTGCCGATCAGCTCAGGCTTTTCCGGCGGGATGATCATGTCAGACAGCGCGATCGAGATACCGGCGGTAGTCGCATTGGCATAGCCAAGATCTTTCAAACGGTCGAGAACGAGCACGGTTTCGTTATGCCCTGCTTTTTCGTAACAGTGCTCAATCAAGCCACCGAGAACCTTTTTAGTGACCCGGTCGTTAAAGAAACCAAGACCTTCCGGCCAGACTTCATTAAAGAAAACACGGCCAACGGTAGTGACGATGGCGGATTTATCCTGATCACCGAATTTCGTTTCAGCTTGATAGTCGGGGTTGCGATAGCGAATGCGGTCATGCACGTGAAACACGCCTTCATCAAATGCGGTGTGCACTTCGTTGATATCTGCGAGAAGCGGCAAATGTTCCTGCTTATTTTCGTACCCTGCTTTACGCGAGGCCAGCAGATGACCCTGCGAGAAAGAGGTCATATAATAGATGCCGAGCGCGATGTCCTGCGTCGGTGTGGTAATCGGCTTTCCGCTCGACGGCGAGAAAACATTGTTGGGTGCGAGCATCAACGCTTTGGACTCGATCTGAGCCTCCACGGAAAGCGGCACGTGAACAGCCATCTGATCCCCGTCAAAGTCAGCGTTATAGGCGGTACAGACCAGTGGGTGAAGCTGGATCGCATTTCCTTCGATCAACTTCGGTTCAAAGGACTGAATGGACAGGCGGTGAAGCGTCGGCGCGCGGTTAAGCATAACCGTGTGACCCTGGGTCACTTCGTCAAGGATGTCCCACACAACTTCTTCTTCTCGGTCAATCATCTTTTTGGCGCTGCGCACAGTATGCACAATGCCGCGCTCTTTGAGCTTGCGGATGATGAACGGCTCAAACAGCACGAGGGCCATTTTTTTAGGCAGGCCGCACTGGTTAAGCGTAAGGCTCGGACCGACCACAATCACGGAACGACCGGAGTAGTCGACACGTTTGCCGAGCAAGTTCTGACGGAACCGGCCCTGTTTTCCTTTAAGCATGTCGCTGAGAGATTTGAGCGGGCGATTGCCGGGACCGCTGACGGCACGACCGTGACGACCGTTGTCAAACAGTGCATCGACCGACTGTTGCAGCATCCGTTTTTCGTTACGGATGATGACTTCCGGCGTTTTGAGCGCCAGCAGGGTTTTCAGACGGTTGTTACGATTGATGACACGGCGGTAAAGGTCGTTCAAGTCGGAGGTTGCGAAACGGCCGCCTTCGAGCGGAACCAGCGGGCGCAAATCCGGCGGAATGACCGGCAACACTTCGAAAGTCATCCATTCGGGACGCGAGTGACTTTTAATCAGCCCTTCGATGACTTTCATCTGCTGAACCAGCTTTTTGCGGGTCATTTTACTGCGAGTGGCACCCAGCGCGTCTTCGAGTTCGCCAAGGCGTACGGGAAGATCAATTTGTCTGAGCAGTTCGCGAACCCCGTCCGCACCAATGCGGGCATCAAAGCTACCCACACCATAGTTGTCGATGGCTTCGCGGAATTCGAGCTCAGAGAGAAGCTGCTTCATCTTAAGCGGGGTCTCGCCGGGATCGACGACAACGTAGTCATCATAATAGATGACGTGCTCGAGATTACGCATGGTCATGTCCAGCAGGAGGCTCATGCGACTGGGCGTGGCTTTAAAAAACCAGATGTGGGAAACCGGAACGGCCAGCTCGATGTGAGCCATACGTTCGCGACGGACGCGTGAAAGGGTAACTTCCACTCCACAGCGGTCACAGATGACCCCTTTGTGTTTGATCCGCTTGTATTTTCCACACGAACATTCCCAGTCCTTGGATGGACCAAAAATGCGTTCGCAGAACAGTCCGCCTTTTTCAGGCTTGAACGTTCTATAATTGATGGTTTCAGGGTTTTTAACTTCCCCGAAACTCCATGAACGGATGTCTTCCGGCGAGGCCAGCTTGATGCTTGCCACATCGGTGACCTTTTCTTCTCCACCGCCGAGTATGTCTGCTGCGTTGCGTGTATCCACGATGATTCTCCTGTCAAAAATTAAAGATGTCCCGGGAAGACGGCGTCTTCTTCGTCCGGTGACTTGACTTCGAAGTTCAAGCCGAGGCCCTGCAACTCTTTGATGAGCACGTTGAAGGATTCTGGACGACCGGCGTCCAGCATATTTTCACCCTTCACAATGGATTCATAAATCCGCGTGCGTCCAGCAAGGTCGTCACTCTTCACGGTGAGCACCTCCTGCAGGGCATACGCTGCTCCGTACGCTTCGAGCGCCCAGACCTCCATTTCCCCGAAACGCTGTCCTCCGTACTGGGCTTTACCACCCAGCGGCTGCTGAGTAACCAGCGAGTACGGACCCACGGCACGGGCATGAATTTTTTCAGTCACCAAATGGTGAAGCTTGAGCATATAAATGGTTCCGACCACCACGCGCTGATCAAATTTCTCACCGGTGCGCCCGTCATACAGAACGGTTTTCCCGTCCGCCGCGAGCCCGGCATCTATCATCATCTGACGGATCTCCATTTCAGAAATCCCGTCAAAAATAGGCGTTGCGGCATGAATTCCAAGGTGTTTACAAGCCCAACCGAGATGTGTTTCGAGAACCTGACCCACGTTCATTCGTGAAGGCACCCCGAGCGGGTTAAGCACAATATCCACCGGAGTTCCATCGGGAAGGAACGGCATATCCTCTTGAGCAAGAATGCGGGAGACCACCCCTTTGTTACCATGGCGTCCAGCCATCTTGTCACCGACAGAAAGCTTCTTCTTACAGGCAATATAGACCTTAACTTGCTTGATGATTCCCTCGTCGAGTTCTTCACCACTACCCGCACGATCCATATTGCGCTCTTTGTCGACTTTAGCCTCGGAAAACTTACTACGGAAGTTGTCGATGATACTCATGATTTTGATCCGAATAGGGCTCGGATCAATTTCGATGTGCTCATAGTTGGCCGCCAGTTTACGCAAAAGCGTTTTGGTGATTTTACGGTTGGCCGGGATAACCACATCACTGGTTTCCATGTTCATTACATCCAGCGGGATTTTTTCACCGAGCAGGATATTGGAAAGCGCTTCGGTCAGATCTTCCGTCAGCTCGTGGATCGATCCTTTATAACGATCCTCGATGTCTTTCTGGCGTTTCTTGACGTCCGCATCGGCTTTCTTCTTGGGAGCCGCAGTTTCTTTGGCGTGTTTGTTTTTGGACGAAACTTTAACGTCCATCACAATGCCGCTCCGACCACTGGTTGCACGCAACGATGTGTCGCGAACATCAGCCGCTTTCTCGCCAAAGATGGCGCGAAGCAGACGCTCTTCCGGCGCCAGTTCGGTTTCGACTTTCGGTGTAATTTTACCGACGAGAATATCACCAGGTTTAATTTCCGCACCGATTTCAATAATTCCTTCGTGGTTGAGGTTCTTAAGAGCCTCTTCCCCGACGTTCGGAATATCACGAGTGATTTCTTCCGGACCGAGTTTAGTGTCACGGGCACCGCATTCGAACACTTCCACGTGAATAGAGGTGTAGATGTCCTCTTTCACTACTCTTTCATTGATAAGAATAGCATCCTCAAAGTTATATCCGCACCACGGCATGAAAGCAACGGTGACATTGCGACCGAGAGCAAGCTCCCCTTGATCCGTCGCCGGACCGTCAGCCAATACCTGACCTGC
>Ga0307990_1002916_pt1 | contig 13363 bp, 8 predicted proteins | sample EllFjometagen129_FD_203168 | JGI IMG/M metagenome (GOLD analysis project Ga0307990, IMG submission 203168) | Marine microbial communities from Ellis Fjord, Antarctic Ocean - #129 | ecosystem: Environmental > Aquatic > Marine > Unclassified | place: Southern Ocean | collected 2014-10-08
TCCCCTTTCGACGTGCGTTCCGGTCGTTGGACTGGGGTTCAAATCGGACTCTTCTGCCTCAGAACCGATGACAAATCCTCAGGAACCGGTCCCATACGTGAGTTTATCTTTACGAAGGATTAGAAAAGGAATGATCATGGATTATATGAAGTTAAACGTAGTGATCAGTCTGGTCGATCTGTACTCCACGACGGGACTCTCCGCCCCAAAAACGTGCGCCTTAATAACTGGAAATTTACTCCATCCGATGGGGAGATCAATCGCTCTTCCAATATTTGGCAAAACGTAACAGTGCCTCACACGTAGAATGCCAAGGACGGACAAGACGGGGGATCGTATTATCGCGGATCGGGATGGTATCAACGCCAATTAAATATCGAGGACGCTCCAGCGGAACACCGCTATTTCCTGCGCTTTCATGCGGGAGGTACCGTCGAGGATATCTACATCAACCAGCATAAGGTGGCAACTCATTCCGGCGGCTACACCGCCTTTGCAACTGAAATTACAAAATGAGTCCAGATCGGCGGCTCGCATCCGGAAACTCCACTCCTACGACTGCCCCTGTATTGTTTTTCTCCAAGCAGGCTGGGAGCCTGCGGTACGGTTCTCTGGCATCCAGCCTGCCTTGTTTTTAAACCCCTAATCTTATGCGAAATTGGTATTAGTCTAAATACCAGGAGATAAAGCCGGTCACATCTATCCATAATAATAGAATGAGAAGAATGGCGGTTAGTAAAACGGCGGAATAAAACCGGACGGGATGAGATCCACAATATCGAGTCCATGGCAAAAAGAGCGCAACAGGCCATAACAATAAACCTGGAATGGCCAAGAGATAAACGGGGATTCCAATGTCTGGAAGAAACAGATTTTGCGAATGAAAAGGATCCGTATCGATCAAATATTGTGGGATATGGCCGAAATATATAAAGGCTTGTGTTAAATGCACCGCAAAGAGCAGGAGGACCGACCCCGCGAGTGCTACTGGAACCCAAGAAATGACAATGCGAAGTTTCATGTGTCGCGCTTTCAGGCAATATGAAGCACGAGCCGTTTGCCGGTGGCTTCGGCGAATTTTTCAAGAGTAGACAGCTTGATGTCTTCCGCGTGGTTTTCGATTCGAGAGACGGCTGTTTTTTTGGTATTAAGCCGGGCGGCCAGTTCCTCCTGTGTAATGCCGGCCTCCAGTCGGGCCTGCTTCAGCATGACCCCGATTTTGAACTGCTCATATCCGGAATCAAAACCCTTGGCAAATTCGGGATCCCGTTTGTTGCGTTCAGCCACATATTTTTTCAGATCGCTCATTTCCTCTTCCTCCTGAAGTAGTTCCCCTGCACGTTTTCCAGATCTTCCAACCGCCCCATTACCCACGCGGCTTTTTTCGCCTGCTTGAATGAAGGCGTGTCTAGAAACTCTTCTACAGGACTGCGCCCACTGTCCGCCCTGTAGAAAATAACTTCCTGACCCATGGGAGGATGTTAACGTGCAGGTTAACCCAAAGCGACCCATTTTCCCATCCATTGGAAAAGGTGGATTCAACTTTTCCAATGTTTGGAAACCCGATAGAGTGCGAGGCATGAAACGTGTACTTTCCATCCTGTTGCTTACCGCATCTGTTTATGCAGAAGATCTTCCATCCGCACCGCAAATTCTGGCCGCTGCCCGCGCACAGCTTCCTCCCCATCCAGTGGTGATGACCGGCGTTCTGAAACAGTGGGCGGCCAATGGTTTTATGAAAAAGGCAATGGATGTGGAGATGACGCTCGACTGGAGCGCCAGTCCACCACAGGCGGAATACCGGATCAGTGATCCGAAAAAAGATTTTTCCCAAACCTTAAAAATTATCTGGAACGACGGAAACGCAGAATTTTCGTTTTCTCAGAATGGAGAAAAAAAGGCGTTCAATTCGCATAATCAGATCCAGAATTCCGGGATTAGCTGGGACGATCTAAGTTTTTCTTTTCTCTGGAACGAGGATGCCCGGACGATTGGAACGGACAAGAAGCTGGGAAAAGAGTGTTTTTTAATCTCGGTTCCTCGCCCGGCGGAACATGAACTCCTGCTTTGGGTGGAAAAGGAAACCGGTCGCATGCTGGGGGCGGAGGAGCACGATGCGGACGGAAACCGCATCAAGATCATCAAGGTGGTAAGCGTCAAAAAATTTGACGAACTGTGGATGGTAAAAGACCTCGACATCATCCAACCCGGACAGGACGAACGAACGTCCCTTCGGGTAGATCATGTCGAAGCCCGGCCCTGAGTTAAACGGAAACGACAGGAGTCGCCGGTTCCGATACAGCCTCCGTGGCCAAATCGGTGGCTGAAAGGAATTGTGCTTTTACAAGCACCACAAAAATAATTGCGGAAATGAGGGTAATCAACCGCGTATTTCTTTTCTCCTCCCTTTCGATCAGAGGATAAAAATTAAAGCATACTCCGTGCCGGGAAAACGGCCCGTCGTCCTTTCTACAGATTGCCCTTCCAATCCGCTTCCGTTATGATGCGGAATTATTTCTAACTACAGGAGCATCGCGATGAAACAACTGGTCTTTCTATTTTTTGCATTCACCATTCTGGGATCGGCTGCAGCACAGCAAAAAGAGCCCCGCCCGAACATTATTTTTATTCTCACGGACGACCAGCGATTCGACGCAGTCGGATTCACCGGGCATTTCCCGTGGTTAAAAACCCCCAACCTCGATCGGATTCGTCATGAAGGGGTCTACTTCCCCAATGCGTTCACTACTCATTCCCTATGCGCCCCCTCCCGCGCCGGGTTCCTGACCGGCATGCACTCGCACCGAAACGGGATTACGACCAACCAGGAAGGGCGCGAGCTCGATCCTGAAAAGGCGCCGACTTTCGGGCAATATCTCCAGCACGCCGGCTACGACACCGGCTATATTGGCAAGTGGCATTTGGGAGAATACGATGATCCGCGACCCGGCTGGAACTACTGGTGCAGCTTTAAGGGACAAGGAAACTACGACAAAAACCTGCTCAACATCGATGGCAAGCGCATCGTCAAAGAAGGATATGTTACCGACGTGCTGACCGACTATGCGGTGGAATTCATCGAACGGGAACGAGATAAACCGTTCATGCTCTATCTCTCCCACAAGGCGGTGCACCAGCCTTTCATTCCCGCCGCGCGCCACGCCGAACTGTACGCCGGACTGCCCGCGCCGGAGCCGCTGAGCTGGATGGATGACATGGATGACAAACCCGAGTGGCAACGCCGCATGGTGATGCCACCCGAACAAAGCATGCGATTGCGCCGCAAGCATCCCCTTCCCGTCCCTGCAAAGCGCGGCCTTGGCACATGGCCCGCGAAGACCGGCACGCATGATCAACGTAACTATCTGCGCTGTATTTCCGCCGTGGACGACGGCGTGGGCCGGATTTTTCAAACATTGGAAAAACAAGGCCAGCTTGAGAATACGGTCATTCTGTTTGCCGGCGACAATGGCTATATGCACGGCGAACATGGGATGGGCGACAAGCGCCAGGCCTACAATGAATCGATGCGCATCCCCCTCTTTATGCGCGGCCCCGGCGTCCCGCCCGACAGCACCATGGACAAGATTACACTAAACCTTGATGTGGCCCCCACGTTCCTCGACTTCGCCGGAATCAAAACGCCTGCAACCATGCAAGGACGCTCCCTGCTCCCGCTCATTCGCGGGGAATCTGTGGCCGACTGGCGCACCGCGTTCCTATACACCTACTGGCGTGACCTGATCACCGCTATGCCCCGCATCACTGCCGTCCGAACGCTCGACTGCATGTATGCGCACTATCCCGATGGCGACAGCATCGATGAGCTGTACGACCTCAAAAACGATCCCGGGGAAATGCGAAATCTCGCTCAGCTCCCTGAATCGGCTCCGTTGAAACAAAAAATGGAGCGTGAACTCGACAACGTAATGACGGAGGCGGAATACAAAGCGGTTGTTCCGCGGCCGCATCCGGAAGATCTCGCCGGTCGACCTCTGGGCACACTGCTGGATGAGAAATACGACCCCGACGGTCTGGCCTGCTCCGGGGAGGCGGTCAAAACCATCCCCATGAATGAGTCGCTCGACCCGCACTATGGCTGCCTCGTTTACGAGACATTCGTGACACCGAAAAGCGATGGAATTATTCTTTCCTACGGTAGTAAAATTTCGGGATATATGTTCTATGTGCAAAATGGCATCCCCGGCTTCTGTTTCAGTTCCGGAAACCGTTTCCACGCACTCGACGGAGATGATTCATGTCTTGGGAAGCCAACACATCTGTTAGTGGAAATGGACAACTACACTACAAAGGCCAAGTTTTTTGTAAACGGTAAGCTCGTGCAGACGGAAACCATTTTCTGCAGTCTGCGAGAATGGATGGAAAATACGGGCGACATCACGATCGGCGCCGATCCCGAGCCACTGGTTGATCCCTACGAGCTCTCAAAGATGGAGGACTTCACCGGCTCCGTACACACATTTAAAATGCAACGCAAACGGATGTCTGACGAAGCCCTCACAACATATGCCAAATCCGCCGCGCTCAGCAGCGGATCATGCGGAACGCGAAAATAACGCAACAGGGATTGAGAGGAATTTGCCCCGGAATCATGAAGTCAATAATTGGTGATTTTCAGCCGGATATAGGCCTGAGGATTATCCGTCGAAATGCGGTGTACAATTTCATCAAATTCCCCGCCAGTTCTATTGGTCGTCATCACTAATCCGTCGGGCACCCACCCTCCGGAAACGAGATTGGTGGCTAGCTCCACTTGGTAGGTCAGATTCGGATCATCGTTACGCAACAAGTGGGTATATATTAAGTCGTCATTTGCTCGAACAAACGTCGGCTCCACGGCGAGGGATGACGCTTGTGCGGGATCGCCGTTCAACGCGTATTCATAGAGATTGTCACGGCCGTCTCCATCAGGGTCTCCCGCAGGACCACCCAAAACGGGATCCGCAGGAACGCTCCGTTCCCAGGCATAACCCAACAATTCGACTTCAGAAAACTTCAATGCCGAACCGCCATTATTCGTAGCATCCAGCCGGTAATATTCATAACCAAACGTCTCACCGGAAGCCCAGGCATCGTACCCCCCGGCGAGAGACAGGAGGTCCGTACTAAACTCCAAGGTCTGTTCGCGCGTTACAAAATCGACGCCGGAACGCTGATCAATCACGGTCCAGTCGCTCCCATCATTGGATGCGCTCAGAGTCCAACTCGCCGGATCTTTATCACTGGTTTCCGGGGGGAGTTGGACTTCTTTTATGGATACATCATCAATATATAGGGTTCCGGAAAACCCATCCGCTGGAGAAACGAAAAAACGCAACTGAACAGATGAACTGGTCGCAGTAAATTTCCCCGTGTATTCCGTCCAGCCACCGTTTTTCGAACTCATAATAAACTGACAGGTGCTGTCATAGACATCCGTTGTATCAAAAACAACCTTTCCACTGCTCCATTCCGATGCATTGATCCAGACACTGATTTGATATTGCGTTCCGACATCGAGGGTTGAAACCGTTTGCCTGCTCTGCACAGAACTCCCCACGACCATCAACGCATTGCTACTGCCATTCAACACGGGCGGTACGACAACCGTCCCTCCGGACCATGGGGAAATTCCATTTTCAAACGATCCGTTCATAACGTGATTCGCTGCCGGAAGAAGCGGATCGGCCTCAGGAGACGAAAGGGTGTACCAGCGGGCGGAATATTGTTTTCCGTCGGCAAATTGATGCTGCACCCAACTCGAGCTGTTCGACGTGACGTAATGGCTGGAAACCTCATTATCAAACAGCTGAACAACGCCCTCGCCGACCGGCGAGTCGCCATATTCGGAGGTCATTATTGCGCCCGCCTCATCCGTCCGATCCACCAGACCTGCCGGGCGAACGCCGGTTCGGTTGTAGGTGATCATATCCAAATGGACATTAATTCCTCCGTTTCCGGCCACATTATGCGTACCCGTATTTACGATCTTGATAACATGATGCCCGGCAGACAGGTTTTTCCGTTCAAAGGCCAGCACCTGATCTTCCTGAGCCAGAGCATAACAGTCGTAGGTATCGACTAGCACTTCATCGAGGTAGATATCAAAAATCCCCGCTCCGGCACCGAGCTGGGTATAAATCCGGACATCGACTCCATCCAATGTAAGTTCGGCGGAGCCTCCGGCCTGCGAGTTGATTGAAATCGTTTTCTCCACACTCACATCCCGGGCAACATGACTCCAGGTTCCCGAATAGACGATCTGATCCTCCCGGGCATCATCCACATGCACACTGCTAAAATCGATGAAGGGCATAACATGGGGATCATCCACTTCCGCCTGCCAGCCTTGATACAGCTCATACAGATCGTTAGCAATTTGACCGTAGCCTGTTTGGGTCAGCAGATTGGTGGCTTCCCAGGGATCCGCCTCCAGATCATAGAGCAGATACTTTTCCAGATAGGGATACATGATCAGCTTATATTTTTCGGTGCGAATCATTCGTTGAGGCATATCGCCGGTCACAAACAGCCCGCCGTACACGCTGTCATACAGTTTATTCGTCGTTCCGTTCATCAAACCGGTCAAGGAGGGGAAATCAATCGTGGGGGGAACGGGGATCCCTGCCAGCTCCAAAGTCGTCGGCACGATACTCTGGAGATAGAACATAGCGTCCACCTGAGATCCGGCCTCGATTTCGGGTCCCTTCATAAGAAAGGGTACGCGAGTACTATGATCGTACAAAATCTGTTTGCCAATGTACCCATGCTCACCAATCGCCAACCCATGATCCGAGGTAAAAATTACATAGGTATTATCCGCTTCGCCCGAGGCTTCCAACGCGGCCAGGATCCGGCCAATTTGATCATCCATATGCGAGATCATGGCGTAGTACTCTTTGAGATGAAATTTATAAACCGTTTCTGTAATGGGATACGAAGTGACTCCGTCATCGCGTTGAGGCTTCAGCTCATAAGGATACTCTCCCCACAGGTTCGGAGGAATTGGCGGCTCAAAGGGACTGTACATCTCCTGATATTCCGTAGGCGCCTGCCGCGGATCGTGCGGGGCATTAAAGGAGACATACATAAAAAACGGATCGCTTGGCTCGACCCGGGCATTCAGGAAATGGACGGCTTCATCGGCATACAATTCCGAGGTATGTTTTTCAACGGTGTAGGGAGCACTGATAACTCCGTTGGTAATATCCCAGACTTCCGGTGACCAGTGCCCAAGCAAGGTGATATCATCCGGAGCCCATTCCGAGTTGGCCGCAGGTCGGTTGTATTCCGTGGGAGACCCGTAGAACCCCTTCCCCATGGCGCCGGCGGTTTCGAACGCTTTCGCAGCCGATTGCTCTTCACTCAATCCGCCACCCAGAACATGCCATTTCCCTGTCAAAAAGGTATCGTATCCGGCCTCCTGAAAATATTCTCCCCACAACGCATCGGTTCCCACCGCATCTTCAGCCTGCCAAACATATCGACCGGTATTCAGCATCGCCCGGGAAGCCACACAGATCGCCCCAGAATAAGACCCCATGTTAAACCCATGGGTAAACGTCATCCCGGAATCAGCAAGGCGATCCAGATTCGGCGTTTGAATCACCTCATTGCCACTCGACCCAATGGCCCGGAACGACTGATCGTCAGAAATAATAAAAAGAAAGTTCGGGGGTCCCTCTGCAATACACAGTCCTGCAATCATCGCCGAGAGCATCACAATCCATATGAATTTATTCTGCATTCTCTCCCCCTATAATTTATAAATCGTTACACACGGTCGAACTATCTCATTATATTCTAGTAAGCGATCCACGTTACTGCGCGGGCTCGTTCGGAACCTGATACTGCGTTTTCAGACGATCGAGCTCTTGCTTCAGTTCATTGATTCTGGATGCATATTCAGGGTTGCCGTAGAGATTCGTCATCTCAGATGGATCTTCTTGAAGATCATACAGCTCCCATTCTTCGCCATTGGGAACGTCTGGACCGTAAAAACGAATGAGCTTAAACCGCCTGCCGGTCACCCCTTCATGGCGGCGGACCGAGTGAATGGAGGGATATTCATAATAGTGATAATAGAGCGACGTGCGCCAGTCGTCCGGGGTGTCTCCCTTCAGCAACGGGACCAGACTTTTTCCCTGCATATCGTCCGGAATCGGTGCTCCGGCGAGATCGAGAAAGGTTTCGGCAAAATCGATGTTCTGAACCAGGTCTGTATTTACCGATCCGGGCTTGATCTGTCCCGGCCAGCAGGCCACCAACGGCGTACGGAACGATTCCTCATACATAAAACGTTTATCAAACCAGCCGTGTTCGCCGTTATAGAATCCCTGATCCGATGAATACATCACGATCGTGTTCTTATCGAGGCCGGACTCGGCGAGATAATCGAGCACACGCCCGATGTTTTCGTCGAGACTGGCGATGCAACCTAGATAATCTTTCATGTAGCGCTGATAGCGCCATTTAACGCCTTCCGGGGTCTGCTGCCAGGCCTCTCCCTTCGCAAGGATCTTCTGGTTGCTGGCTTCGCGGGCATTGTCCCAAATCGTGCGCTGTTCATCGGTCATCCGGAAATAGGCACCGAACTCCCAGCCGCCGCTCGGCGGGAAGGGCTCGCCCGCATCAATCATCTTTTTCTTTTCAGCTTCGTATCGTTCCCGCGATTTCGGCGTGAACAGTTTTAGGTCCGACTCCGATGTCATTTCATCGCGAATCGTCATGGTGGCGTTGTGGGCCGCGACACCGCGGGTGGAATAGTCATCGAACAGGCTGTCGGGTTCCGGGATGGTGATATCCTCATACATGCCCACATGACGTTGTGCCGGCATCCAGCTGCGATGCACGGCTTTGTGGTGAATCATCACCATGAATGGCTTGTCCTTATCCCGACCGCTATCGATCCACTTCAGCGCCTTGTCCGTGATGATGTCGGTCACATAACCGTCTTCCATGTAGAGCTCGTCACTCTCGTTGCGGAAATAAGGCTGATAGTAATCGCCTTGTCCCGGCAACACCTCCCAGTGATCGAAGCCCTGCATTTTTCCAGGCAGATGGATTTTGCCGATCATCGCGGTCTGATAGCCGTTCTTCTGCAGGATTTTCTGAAATTGCTCTTGGTCGTGATTGAAGCCACCGCCATTGGTGATCTTTCCGTTCATGTGGCTGTGTTTCCCGGTCAGCAACGTAGCTCGGCTCGGTGCACAGATCGAGTTGCCGACGTAGCACCGATCGAACCGCATGCCTTCACGGGCGATCCGGTCAATGTTGGGTGTTGGGTTCAGTGTTTGCAACCGCCCGCCATAGGCGCCGATCGATTGAAATGAATGGTCATCAGAAAAGATCCAAACAATATTGGGCCGGTCGACGGCACAAGCCCAGGTCGCCAGGCTCATCAGGTAAATTATCAACAGCATTCGTTTCATTCTATTTCTCCTATTTTTTCGCATTCATTAATCGGTTGGTTTTCCCTCAGGGTTTCCTCAAGGGGAAACAGGAATATCGACTTCACCCATCGGAACCGCATCCATGCCGGGATGTCGCACAAAGACATCAACGGTTCCCTCTGGCAAGGAGTCGACAATGAAGCTGCCCACATCATCGGGTGTGCTGTAAGGCCAAGTGGCTCCGCCGTCGAGACTGATTTCGAGCGTGGTCTGTCCGGCGAAGTCGGGGAAGACAAACCGGATGCCGCCGGCCTGCGGATAGAGCGTCATAATTCCTTCATCGGGGGTTCCGATGTCGGGACTATTGGGAATGTCGCCGCGCACGATGGCCGCGGTTTGCCCTGCCAAACGGAGATACCAGTCGGAGGGCAATTGATATCCGTCCGCATCGAGGTCAAGCCACCACCCTTCAACAGGTGACAGGGAGGCGTCCTCGGCGGTTTTAAAGAATGCGGTACATTCATCGACCTCATCGAGCATAGCGAGGTATAGGGTGTCCGCTCCAAGTTCGAGGTTTTGATAAGACTGCATCCAATAGTACTTCCCGCCATCGCGCGGCGTGCGATTCTGCGGGTTGCCTCCATTTAGAAGGTTATACCAAGAGAACCCGGGGTAAATCACGGGGACAAATAGGATGTCGCGTTCATCACACCACTTCATTGCAGGAGCAATTTCTTTTTCCACGAGCGACTCATACTCCGCATAGGTTTGGGTGCACCCCACATACCAGGGACTCAACACATCGGCTTTATTCAAGGCTTCCGAGTAGTCCGTTCGCAAATAGAAATTTTTAAACACGCCCAATTTTACCGATGCCCGATATTTTTCCGGTGCATCGTGATGAAACCAGTCGATGAGTTTGCTTAGCACTTCAGGCGTTGTCGTTTCGGGCCGCGTGAATCCCCATAAGGCGACCAAAGGAAGGTCGTTGTGGTGCAGATAGGAATCCCCGATAATATTGAGATCATCGACCAGATGCATCCAGTCCTTCTTGACCTTCTCTGACGCATTGGATTGGCCGGAGCCGTCATACATCATGGCAAAAACACGGCCGTATTTGTCGCAGCCAGCTTTGGTATTCCGAGTCACTTGGTCGCAAACACTTCGTTCATATGGACTGCTGATGTCGCTGAGGAAGCGCTGTTGAAAGACCCCGTCGATATTGTAGTCGCGAACCCATTTCATATGACGCTCAACGGTTCGCGGGTGGACCGAAGAGAAGACGGGGGCCGGCTCTCCATTTGGAAGTGTGTAAGCGGTGTCGAATTTCTCGTCCTCGCAGTACTCCCGAAGATCCGGATACATATCGACCGTTAAGCCTTCGATGTTCGTTGTACTCAGGTCTCCCCAATGCCGCCAGAAATTGCCCGGCTCCGGTGCATCCGGATGCGAAAACCATCCCTGATAGCCGAACATGGTTTTCCCGCGATAGGTCGAGTTATCTACCGCCGGGACATTCAGGACCGGCCCCGCAACGGCCGCTCCGCACGCGAGAAGATCAACCTTATCCGCGGCATACCCGGACAACGCGGCAACACATATTAAAAGACAATAGATCCCCCCGAAGGCACGGCCTGCAATAGTCTTTTTATTTTTTGTCATACGATCTTCTTTATTTAGATACTGAAGATGGAACATCATTCTCGCCCGTTCCCCATTCGGATGCCTTTGCACCCATGGTTAGGTCGAAGGTTCCGCCATTCATCATGTCGGAGTGCTTTAGATAGTTGGCGCTGTACGAATTCCCGTTCAGCTTGGCATCCTGGATATAAATATTCTGGTCGCTGTTTCCGGTCGCGTTGATGACGAACTCATTCCCGTTTTCCAGATGCAGTGTAACGCGATCAAACAAAGGGGATCCGATACAATATTCGGGAAAGCCCGGGGCGGCAGGATACATGCCCATGGCACTGAACACATACCAGAGCGAAGTCTGGCCGTTGTCCTCATCGCCACAATAGCCGTAGCCATCACTGATTCCGGTGGTATACAAATCCTTCATCGCTTTTCGTGCCCAGTACTGGGTCTTGGATGGGCGGCCGGCGTAGTTGTACATATAGATCAAATGCTGAGCGGGCTGGTTTCCGTGAGCATATTGGCCATAACCATATTTCTCACCGATATCGTAGGCCTCCTGAATCTCATGAATCACCCGGCCATAGCTGCCGGTGTCGAATTCGGTCGAAGCGCTGAACAGTCCGTCAATTTTCTTTTCGAGCCCGTTGCGTCCGCCATAGAGTTTTGCCAGTCCTGCGCCGTCGTGCATGGGCGCGGCGATGTAGTGCCAGGCACAGCCTTCGATCCATTCATTCCCCCACGAATTGGGTTTGAAATCCGCATCGCTGGTCCGCCAGGAACCATCCGCATTTTTCCCACGGAAGAAGCCGACCTCAGGCGAAAAGATATTTTGATAATTCAGGGAACGCTTGATGAAGCGTTCATAGTCTTCGGTTTTTCCGAGCGCTTTGGCCAGCTGAGCCACACAGAAATCATCATACGAAAATTCCAAGGTGCGGGCGGCGGAATATTTCGTTTGATCGGCCGCCACATAGCCCCGCTCCAGATAGGACTCTAGACCCACGCGACCTTTTCCGCCTTTGCCGGGTACGGTGGCGTTTTTAACCGACGCCTCATAAGCGGCTTCAACATCAAAATTCGTAATGCCTTTCAGATAGGCGTCAGCGAACAGCGAGTCGGTATGGGTTCCGATCATACAATCCCGATAATCGGGCGCGGACCACTTAACCGTCCAGCCTCCGTCTTTGTAGGAATTGACCCAGCCATCGAGCATTTCACCGGTCTGCTCCGGATACATCACGGTAAAGAACGGCCAAACGGCCCGGAAGGTGTCCCAGAATCCATTGCCAGCCCAGAGCTTTCCCTCGTGGACGGTTCCATCGTACGGACTGTAGTACTTCGCAACTCCATCGACCTCTTCCCACATCAATTTGGGGAAATTGAGACCCCGGTACAGGCAGGAATAGAAAATCGTCTTCTGCTCGTCACTCGCACCCTCGATCGTAATTTTGTTCAGCTCGGCGTTCCAGATTGCACGGGCTTTAGCTTTGACCGTTGCAAAATCATCGCTGCCAATTTCCTGATGGATATTGGCCTCGGCCTGAGCCTCGCTGATCCAGGACGTCCCCACCTTCATCTGGACGGCTTCGCCGGCTGCGGTTTCAAATTGTACAGCGGCCAACCCCTGATCTGTTCCCGAGCCGGTAAAGGGTTTGTCAAAGAATGCGCAGAAGTAGATTTTACCCTGCTCGGTCCGCCCATTTTTTGCCCAACCGGTCACCTTCTTTTCCTCGGCATAGATTTTGGCATCGCCTTCGCCCTGTTTTTGAATCAGCAACCAGGCATTGGTCGTCTCGGGATACGTAATCTTAAACGAGGCGCAGCGGAGGGTCGGGGCGACTTCAAAGATCGTGTCATAATCCTCCAGCACCGCTTTATAATGGTAAGCTTCGGCGATCTCATCCTCACGACTGAATGAGGAGGCCCGCTTTTTTGGATCGACCTTCAACGGGCCGGTCAGGGCCATGATTTCAAAACTACCGTAATCCTGGATCCACGGGCTGGGTTGATGGGTGGCCTTGATCGCGTTGATTTTTTTATCATCAAAGTCAAAGAACCAGCCGCTGGCGGGATCTCCGGTCAGGGGAGACCAGGCGGTCATCCCGAACGGCAGCGTCACCGCGGGGTATTGATTTCCCCGCGAATAGCTTGGCCCGTCATTATTGGTTCCCATCATCGGGTTGGGAGTGTCCGCCAGATCTTCGGTGCATCCGGACAGACCAGCCACACCGATGACGGCGCAAAAAATGATTCCGATCGTCCCGAATAAGTCTCTTTTCATTTCGTTCACATGATCCCCTTTTTAAAATCGAATTGAAATTATGTCGCAATCC
>Ga0307990_1002917_pt1 | contig 13361 bp, 12 predicted proteins | sample EllFjometagen129_FD_203168 | JGI IMG/M metagenome (GOLD analysis project Ga0307990, IMG submission 203168) | Marine microbial communities from Ellis Fjord, Antarctic Ocean - #129 | ecosystem: Environmental > Aquatic > Marine > Unclassified | place: Southern Ocean | collected 2014-10-08
TGGCAGTTAGAGAATTCATGGATAAAGAAGGATTCATTGAAGTTGAAACACCTATACTAACTAAATCTACACCCGAGGGTGCACGTGATTATTTAGTTCCTTCTAGAATTAATAATGGTGAATTCTATGCTTTACCTCAATCTCCTCAAATCTTTAAGCAATTACTGATGATATCAGGTTTTGAGAAATATTATCAAATAGCTAAGTGCTTTAGAGATGAAGATCTAAGAAGTGATAGACAACCAGAATTCACTCAAATAGACATTGAAACAAGCTTTATGGAACAAGATGAAATTTTAGATGTAAGTGAAAGAATGATTAAAGCAGTTATGAAAAAAGTAAAGAATGTTGATCTTCTAGAAAAATTCCCAAGGATTACATATAAAGAAGCTATGGACAAATATGGAGTGGATAAACCAGATACTAGATTTGGAATGCACTTAGTAAACATTACTGATATAGCTGCTAAGACAGATTTTGTTGTCTTCACAAAAAATATCGCTGATGGTGGAATTGTTAAAGCAATTAATGTTAAAAATGGAGCATCTCTTTATTCTAGAAAAGGAATAGACAAACTTACTGATTATGTTAAGAAATTCAAAGCAAAAGGGTTAGCTTACTTAAAATATAACGAAGTACTTAGTGGAAGTATCATTAAGTTTTTAGATGAAAATATCCAAAAAGAGATTATTGAAAGAACAAATCTTGAAAAAGATGATTTACTTTTAATAGTTTCAGATAAGGAAAGTGTTACTAACCAATCACTTGGTAATTTAAGAAACCATATTGCAAAAGAACAACAACTATTTAGTAGTGATGATTACGATTTCTTATGGGTTATTGACTGGCCAATGTTTGAATATAAAGATGAACATGAAAGATTCTTCTCACTTCATCATCCGTTCACTATGGTTCAAGAAAAATACCTTAAATATCTTGATAATGAACCTGAAAAGGCTCTTGCTTATTGCTATGACTTAGTAGTACAAGGACAAGAACTAGGCGGTGGAAGTGTTAGAATTCATAAAGAAGAAATTCAAAATAAAGTATTTGATATTCTTGGTATTTCTAAAGAAGAACAACAAGCTAAGTTTGGATTCTTACTTGATGCACTTAAATATGGTACTCCACCACATGGTGGTATAGCATTTGGATTTGACCGATTAATTATGCTTTTAGTACATACTGAAAACATCAGAGACGTTGTCGCATTTCCAAAAACGAATAGCGCACAATGTTTACTTACAGAAGCCCCAAGTAAGGTAGCAGAAGAACAATTAAAGGAATTATCAATCAAAACTATTAAATAATTTTTATTATAATGATATTATGATATAATTAAATGGATTGAAGGATGTGATGATTTTATGGACAAGAAAAATAAAATATTCAGCGAAGCCGTGCTTAACAAGACTCTAAAAATACTTGGAATAGTATTATTATTTCTTGCAGTGCTTTTTATGGCGAGTCAATTTAGTGATTTATGGACAAAAATTATTAATGCAGTTAAAGCCGTACTCGTTCCTGTTGTTTTAGCATGGTTAATCTCATTAATCATCTATCCAATGATAAGATTACTTGAAAAACGAGGAGTAGGTCCAAGAGGTTTAAGTGCAACAATAGTATATTTTGGTACAGTTATTATCCTTGTTGTAGCAGTTATGTATCTAGCTCCATTTATTGGTAGTCAAATAGTTGATTTCTTCGACAGTGACGTTCCAAAAATTACTGCATATTTTCAAAATGATTTTAGAATAGATTTCCCATTTGGTGTAGATCTATATGACTGGATAGCTGAGACAATAAGCGAATCTACTATTATTGAAGATGGAATCAGTTCAATAATTGACTCAATAACGAGATCACTATCAAGTACACTAATGCGTCTTGGTATTGTTTTATTGATTTTACCAGTATTCTTGTTCTATTATTTACTTGATTACGAATTAGTAAATGATTCAATTCGTTCAATCATCCCTATCAAATATGAAAAAGATGCTTCTGAATTAGGACATCGTTTAAATCGCACAGTTGGAGCTTATGTACGTGGTCAACTAATCCTAATGATTGCCATTGGTGCTGTAGCTACAATTGTCTATAAATTAATTGGATTAAAATATTTCTTCGTCTTTGGTATTATTGTTGGTATTACCAACATAATTCCATATTTTGGAGCAATAATCGCTATGGTTCCAGTAGTTGCTTATGCAATTATCACTAAAGACACTGGACCAAACCCTGTTATTGTTGTAATGGTTAACTTAGTATTACAAACAATAGAAGGGAATATCTTCCAACCAGTTATAATGGGTAAACAGTTACAAATTCACCCATTGTTAATTATCGTTTCTATCTTATTCTTTGGTAGTTTATTTGGAACACTTGGAGTAGTGTTCGCAGCACCAATTGCGGCCACAATTAGAGTTCTTTTCGCGTTTTATAATGAAAAGAAAGAAAGTATACGAGCAAAAGAAATTAATGCTCCTCCAGTTAGTGTCTGATGAAAAGAAAAAAAGTTTACAATCTATTCCAAATAAACCTAATAGTATTTTATTCGTTTAGTGTTATGTTAGTTCCTATCTTGTTAGTTATAGCTTATATACTTGACTTACAAACTGTTACTAGTGTAACTAATATTATCTTAATCGCAACAATTATTACTGCAGTTATCTTTGCTTTAGGTACGCTTTATATCTTTTTAACGAGAGATCGATTTGAAAGAAAATTAAAAGCATCATATCAAAGAGAATTCCTGTCTCTAATTATTATAGCTGCTTTTGGAATCTTAGGAATATCTGTCTTGTTTATATATCTTGGAGGTCCGTTATTCTATATACCTCATGTTATTATTCCACTGTTTTTATTCACATATTTAATATTATTCATCGTAGGTGAAAAATATTTCAGCATGAATTTATTAAGAAGATAATGGCTACCTAGGTAGTCATTTTTGTCAGGAGATGCCTATGAAATTTAAAAGAACAATTCAACTTATTGGAGAAGAGAAATTTAATCTAATAAAAGAATCTACTGTACTTGTTATAGGACTTGGTGGAGTAGGTGGACATGCTGTTGAAGCACTTGCGAGAAGTGGTGTTGGAAAACTAATAATTGTGGATAAAGGTTCTGTTGATGAAACTAATATTAATCGTCAAGTGATTGCTCTTGAATCAACAGTTGGTCTTCCAAAGACAACAGCAATGAAGAACAGATTACTTGATATAAACAAAGATATTGAAATAGTAACTTATCACGAATTCTATAATTCCGCCACAAAAGAAGAGATATTCAATCATAAGATAGATTGTGTAATTGATGCTATAGATACAATTACCTTTAAAATTGACATAATAAAAGAGTGTTTAAATAGAAATATTACTTTCATCTCATCGATGGGAATGGGAAATAAATTACATCCTGAATTACTTGAAATTTCAGAGCTAAACAAAACTAGTTATGATCCAATAGCTAAGGTAATTAGAAAGAAATTAAGAGAAGAACAAATACGCGGAAAAGTTCCAGTTATTTATTCAAAAGAAGAACCTTATAAAGAGGATTATGAAAGTAAATATCCAGCATCAAACTCATTTGTTCCAGCTACAGCGGGATTAATTGCGGCTAGTTATATAATAAATAAAATCATTGAATAGTTACTTAAAGTTAAAAAAAATTATCGGAGGTAAATACAATGAAGACAATTATATTTGCAGGAGGATGTTTTTGGGGAGTTGAAGCATATTTTAAGCAACTTAATGGAGTTGATGATACCGAGTCTGGTTACATTAACGGAGAAGGACAACCTACATACGAACAAGTATGTAATTTTAGTGGGCACGCAGAAGCTGTACTAATAAAATACGACGATGAAGTAATTTCTCTGAAGAAATTACTAGATCATTTCTTTAATATTATTGATCCAACCTCTTTAAATAAACAAGGTAATGATAAAGGAATACAATACAGAACCGGTATATACAACTATACTCCAGAACAAATTCCTTTTATTAAGAGTTATTTAGCAATAAGACAAAAGGAATTTGATAAAGAAATAGCTATTGAATTAGCTACTAATCTTGTCTTTTACAAAGCAGAAGAAGTTCATCAAGATTATTTAGGAAAGAATCAACATGGCTATTGCCACATTGATTTAGGAAGTCATAAAAAGATAAAGTAGGTAGTTTATTATGAAAAAAGCACTTATAATTGGAGCTCAAAATATTGATATTTATGTAAAAAGCTCAGAGAATTATATATTACATGATTCTAACTTGGCTAAAGTACATATTGCTTTTGGTGGAGTTGCTAGAAATATCACAGAAAATATAAAGAGATTAGGAAATGATTGTTCATTCCTAACTGTTTTTGGAGATGATCACTTTTCATTGACAGCTAAAAACAGTTTACAAGAAATGGGTGTTGATATCTCTGAAAGTTTATTCTTAAAAGACGCCTCAAACAGTGTATATCTTGGAGTAATGGATAAAGATAATGACCTGTTCCTTGGACTAAACGATATGGGTATTTTAACAGCCTTATCGCCCCAATTCTTTGAAACAAAACATAAATATATTGACTCATTTGATATCATTATAATTGATAATAACCTAACTCAAGAATCTATTATATATTTATTAAATAATTACTCTCATAAAACAATTGTTATGGATGGGGTAAGCACTAAAAAAGTAACTAAAATAAAAGATCATCTTTCAAAAATTGATTTATTAAAAGTTAATCAACTTGAATTAAATAAAATATCTAAAAGACCAACAGTAACAGCGCAAATTAAGCATTTACAATCGCGAGGGTCAACTAACCTATTAATTACTAATCAAGGAAACGATATTGTTTACGCAACAATTGATAATATAATAGTCACAAATCCTCTTGGCGCAAATAAAATAGTCAATGCTTCAGGAGCAGGAGATGCATTTCTAAGTGGTTTTGTTCATGGAATGATTCATTCATTAAACAATCATGAAAAATTGTTATATGCTAAGAAAACAGCATATATAACACTATTATCGAACAACTCGACAAATGAATTACTATCAATAGAAAAGGTGGATGAAATAGATGAATAAATATCTAGAATTTAGTACAGAAGTAACAAAAGCTATGAATGAAAATCTACCGATAGTTGCACTTGAATCAACAATTATTTCCCATGGAATGCCTTACCCAGAAAACGTTAAGACAGCTCTAGAATGTGAAAAGATTGTTAGGGACAACGGAAGTATCCCAGCCACTATTGCTATCTTAAATGGAAAATTAAAAGTTGGATTATCTCATGAAGAAATCGACTTTTTAGGTAAACAAGGACATAAAATTGTAAAAACATCACGACGTGATATTGCATACAATGTAGCAAACAAGATAGATGGTGCAACAACAGTATCTGCCACTATGTATATTGCCTCACTTGCAAATGTACGAATACTTGCAACTGGTGGAATTGGTGGAGTTCATAAAGGTGCAGAAAAGACATTCGATATTTCTGCAGATCTTGAAGAACTTGCACAAACAACTGTTTTAGTTGTCTGCGCAGGAGCGAAAGCAATCTTAGATTTAGGTCTTACAATGGAATACTTGGAAACAAAAGGTGTCCCTGTTATTGGTTATCAAACAAACATGCTTCCAGCATTCTATTCAAGAGAATCAGATTTTAAAGTTAACTTTAGAATTGATAGTCCTGAAGAAATTGCAAAAGTTTGGAAGACTCAATTAAATCTAGAATTAAACGGTGGTATGTTAGTAACAAACCCAATAAGCAAAGAATACTCAATGGATAAAACTATTATTGATGAAGCAATTGCTTTAGCAATTAAAGAAATGGATAAGTTAGGAATAAAAGGAAAAGAAACAACACCTTATCTATTAGCTAAAATAGCCGAGATTACAAAAGGTAATTCTCTGGCTTCTAATATTCAATTAGTTTACAGTAACTGTAAATTAGCAAGTCAAATTAGTGTCAAATTTAATAAACTATCTTAGGATTCAAGAATTGTAAATTACTTTAAACCTTATATTGGAGGAGATTGAAATGAAAAGAACTGATTATATCTCATGGGATGAATATTTTATGGGAGTTGCAATATTATCTGGGAAAAGATCTAAAGATCCAGGAACTCAAGTTGGAGCTTGCATTGTAAATGATAAAAAACGAATTGTTGGTATTGGATACAATGGATTTCCTTATGGAGTAGAAGATGATTCTTTTCCATGGTCTAATGATGGCGAATGGCTAGATACTAAATATCCATATGTTGTACATGCAGAAGTTAATGCTATCTTAAATTCAACAGTTAGTTTAGATAATGCAACATTGTATGTTACTTTGTTTCCTTGTAATGAATGTGCAAAGTTAGTAATTCAAAGCGGAATAAAAGAACTTGTGTATTTAGAAGACAAATACAGTGAACAAGATTCCAATAAAGCATCTAAAAGGATGTTCAACAGTGCAAAAATAATGTATCGACAACTTGCAAAACTTGAAGTTGTATTAAAGAAATGAAACGCACATTATTAAGATACAAAATCTTAATCATTGTATTTTCAAGTCTTTTTATTCCTTTGATGTTTTTAAGTCTTTTTAGAATTGAATATTCCTTCATTTCACCAGGATTTAATGATGATATAAGTGAATTTATTGTTGTAAATGAGGAATACAATCCAAGTGGATCTTTTCATACTACAAGTGTTTTAAGTGTTGATAAGGCGACTCTTTTACAATTCATTGTTGGAACGCTTGAAGATAAAGTTACTGTATATGAATTTCCCGATTATTATCAAAATGTTGACCTAGATGATTTAGATACAATGAGTTACTTGATGAAAGACGATTCTCTTGCTACAAGTTTGATTATTGGAATTGTTAATTCAGGTTATGAGATAGATTATGATTCATATTTATCAGTCTATTTAGTTTGGAGTTATTTAACTCCTGATTCCTTAGAACTTGGTGATAAAATACTTGAAATTAATGGTAGAACTGACCTTATTGATTCTTATAATGATGTATCTTGTAATGAAACAGTTAAATTTAAGATTCTAAGAAATGACGAAGAAATGACTGTTTATGCAGATACTACTATGAGAGATAGTGGATCATGTAATCCGGGTGTTTATTTCGATTATATATCTGAAATCAATAGTACTGTTGTAGATTATACTTTGGTAGATACTAATACCGGAGGGCCAAGTGGTGGTCTAATGCAGTCAGTATATATCTATAATCAATTGACTGAATTAAACCTAGGACTTGGACTGAAGATTGCCGGAACAGGTACCATGAGTATCGACGGAAGTGTTGGAGCAATTGGTGGAATTAAACAAAAAATTATCACGGCTGACATCAATAATATTGATATATTCTTCGCACCACATCTATCTGATGATGAATCAGATAACTATGTAGAAGCATTAAAAACGTATAATACTTTAGATACTGATATGGTGCTCGTAGGAGTTTCTAGTTTCCAAGAAGTAATTGACTATTTACTAGCATTAGAAAGTGGTGACTCTAATGAATAAAAAATTATACCACCATCTTTTAGATTTAAGAATTTTCTACTTAAATAGTGTAATATTCACCTGTTTAATCACAGGTTTTCTATTCTTTTTGTTTCCTGCAATACTTTTAGTTACACTTATGGTTAATATTGTGCTACTATATGCTTATCTTTTAATACAGTTTTTAATTGTATTATTCGTTTTATTAGTGGTATTATCTTACTTTACTAATAAAATTATTATCATAACTTTTAAGAACTATGGAGATAGATCAAGTGAAATAGATTATAACTATCTTTATTCGTTATTAAATATTATCTCATTTGTTTCATTATCAATTATCTTCACCATTGTATATTTTATAATATTTTAAAGAGGTGTCTTACTATGAAAAGAAAGCATTATATTATCCTAATATTTGTTTCGTTAATTGTTCTTCTAGATCAAATAACAAAACAATACATCGTAAAAGCGATGGATTATGGAGAATCCATTACAGTAATCAAAGATTTCTTCTATATTAACTCTCACCGTAATACAGGTGGAGCTTGGGGAATTTTAACTGGTCAAATGATGATATTTTACCTTGTCACTTTGATTGCATTTGTATTGTTCTATTACTTAATTAAAGAAGTAGATTTTAAACTTAAAAAACTTTATTCAGTAGCGATTATCTTACTTATAGGTGGTGCAATTGGTAATTTTATTGATCGATTACTTTTCAAAGAAGTTGTCGACTTCTTAGATTTTTATATTTTTGGATATGATTTCCCAATCTTTAATGTTGCTGACGTTAGTTTAGTTGTGGGAATGTTTATCTTTGCATATGACATATTGTTGGAGGATGTAATTCATGGAAAAAATAAGAATTGAAGAAAATCAAAACTTTGAAAGAATAGACAAAATACTTTGTGAAGTACTAGAATACTCAAGAAGTAAAGTACAAGCTATGATAAAAGACGGAAGTATCTTAGTAAATGGTGTAATCGTTAAAGCAAATTACAAAGCAAAAACAAATGACGAAATCACCGTTGAGGAAATGGAAGAAGTAGATTTTGAACTTGAGCCAGAAGATATCGATATCGATATTGTTTATGAAGATGATCATCTTCTAGTTGTGAATAAAGATTATCAACTAGTTGTTCATCCTGGTGCTGGGAATAAAACAGGAACACTAGTAAATGCATTATTATTTCATGTCAAAGACTTTAAAGCTATTAAAGGTGAAGTAAGACCAGGAATAGTACACCGCATTGACAAGGAAACTAGTGGATTACTTGTTGTTGCAAAAACAGATAAAGCATTAGCGGATTTATCAGATCAAATGAAAAATAAAACAGTATCTAGAAAATATATAGCTTTAGTAGAAGGAGTAATCCCTCACAACCTAGGGAAAATTAACGCACCTATTGGTAGAGATCCTAAAAACAGACAAAGAATGGCTGTCGTTGATAAAGGAAAAACATCTGTTACTAACTTCAAAGTACTAACAAGATATGAAAAATTTACGCTTATAGAATGCGAATTAGAAACAGGAAGAACACATCAAATTAGAGTTCATCTAAACTATATTGGATATCCTGTTGTTGGAGATCCAAAATATGGTAGAAGAAAAACGCATACAGAGAATGGACAATTCTTACATGCTAAAACACTAGGATTTATTCATCCGGAAACAAAAGAGTATATCGAATTTAATTCTGAATTACCAGAATATTTCAAACTTTTTTTAGAATCTATAGAATAGAGGAAGACCATGGCAGACATCTATATGCATTCGAAACTTGCAGAAGAAGTAGTAAGTAAAATTGATTATGACTTTGATAAAAAAATTGTCTTTTTAGCCGCACAAGGTCCAGATCCTATGTATTATAATTTCTTTGGTAAAGACCAAAAAGAATACCGAAGATGTGCTGATGAAATACATCGAAAAGATACCGATAAATTCTTTATAAACATGGTTGAATATGTTAAAAAGAACCTTAACAAAGATACATTCTCCTTTTTAACTGGATTCATATGTCACTACGCACTTGATGTTAAAATTCACCCATATATTTATTATAATGTCGGAAGATATGATGAAAATGACTCTAAAACTCATAGTTATCGTGGACTTCATTTAAAGTTTGAGCGTTCAATTGATGCTTTATTAATTGAAAAGGACCTTGGTATTAAACATTCTAAAATAAAACTACATAAAAAATATTATCCTCTCAAGTTTTCTCCACTTTCAACAATGAATGTAATGGATTACGCATTAAAAGAAACATATGGAGTTGAACATGGTGGTGTAATGTATTTAATAAGTACTGTATCTATGTATAAAAACCTTAAACGCTTTATGAAAGATCCTTATGGGATTAAAAAACTGATTTTCAAATTTATTGATTTATTTAATAAAAAAACTGATATGTTTTATCAAGATATATCATTTTATAATCATCTTGAAAAATATGATTTTCATAATTTGGCAAAAAAACCCTGGAATCATCCTGTCACAAATGAAGAGTATAACTACTCAGTAATAGACCTCTATGACCAAGCAGTAATTATGGCATCCGATATAATAGGGGAAGTATCAGAATATTTGTTTGATGATAAGCCTGTTGACCTAAGCAAGATATTTTTAAATATTTCATATAATACAGGATTAAATTGTGACCAGCCAGAACCAATGAAATATTTCAACATTTACCGAAAATAAGCAATTAAAATAATTGCTTTTTTTTATATTTTTTTTAATAAGCTCGAAACATAATAGGCAGTTATGTTTCGAGCTTTTATTGTACTTTCCCCATCTTGAAAACAAAGGTAAACCAGTCTATAATAGAGTTACTATTTAAGATAGGGGGTGTAACATAATGGAACAATATCGACTTCATAAAAACATAATTTGTATCGATTTAAAAAGTTTTTATGCTTCTGTTGAGTGTGTTTTAAGGGGCTTAAACCCATTCACAACTCCACTTGTTGTGGCTGATAAATCTCGGTCAAACGGTAGTGTTGTACTAGCTGTTACACCATACCTTAAAAGACGTGGAGTAAAAAGTAGATGCCGCGTATATGAACTCCCTGATGATCCTAGAATTATCTATGCAAAACCAAGAATGAAAAAGTATCTAGAGTTTTCAACAAGGATTATTGAAATTTACCTTAAATATGTTTCGTATGAAGATATGCATATTTACTCAGTAGACGAGGTGTTCCTGGACTTGACCAGTTACCTGTCTTTTTACAAAAAAACTGATTATGAAATAGCTGAAGTAATAATAAAAGATATTTTAAAGACAACAAAAATACCCGCAACTTGCGGGATAGGTCCGAATATGCTTCTAGCTAAAATAGCACTTGATGTTGAAAGTAAAAAGTCACCTACATTCATTGCTAAATGGACATATGATGATGTTCCAACCAAGTTATGGTCTATCTTTCCGCTTTCGAAAATGTGGGGAATTGGTCAGAATATGGAGCGTAATCTAAATCGTTTAGGTATCTTATCAATTGGGGATTTAGCACATTACCCACTTAAGAAACTTCAAAAGTTTTATGGAGTAATGGGTGAAGAACTATATCACCACGCTCATGGTATTGATATGTCTATAATAAACGAGAAACTAGTTTATAAACCAGTTTCTAAAAGTTATGGAATGGGTCAAACTCTATTTCATGATTACTACGGTGATACTGTTACACAAATCATCTTAGAAATGACAGACGAAGTAACAAAAAGACTTAGAGTTGGCAATAAAAAAGCTTATACAGTAAATTTAGGAATATCTTATTCTAAAGAAATTAAAGGTGGATTTAATCGTCAAATGACATTAACTTTCCCAACTAATAACGAAGCGGAGATTTATAATTCTTGTATTACTCTATTTGATGAGTTTTATGATGGTTCTCCAATCAGAAAAGTAACTATTAGAGTTACTAACTTAGTAGAAGAGTACTTCGTTCAACTAAATCTTTTCAAAGACATGAATAAAGTAATAAAAGATCATAAACTTCATTCATCAATTGACAACATTAAATACAAGTATGGAAAAAGTGCTGCTCTTAGAGCAAGCAGTTTGCTTAAAGATTCAACAGTAATAGCGCGTAATACGATGGTAGGTGGACATAATGGATAACTATGTTTATCATGATCGTAAAATGATGAAATGGATGCCGTTCAATGCTCTTTTAGAACAAAGTGATTATCTAAAAGAACTATTAAATGGAAAAACTAGGAAAGAAATGCCAGTACTTAGTCCAGATCAAGAAGCGGACTTAAACTATAAGCTAGAAATTGCAAACCTGTTTAATAGTCTTATATTAGTTTCTTACTTTGATGAAGGTGACATTTTAGAAGTAGAAGGAAGAATAACAAGAACTGACCAATTTAACAAGCTCGTCTATATCAATGAATTAGCCGTTTCAGCATATAAAATCACAAATATCGAAACAATATAATCCAAATGTACTACACCGGAAATACATCACTTGACTTCTGCCAGTAATACCATGTTAAAACATAAGCTAGCTCTTATAAGTTAGCTTTTTTTTATCCCTAAACACTATTTCGAGTAAAAAAAAGTTAAGTTATAAGATGCTGATTTGATTGGAACAAGTATTTTGTTCTTGATAAGTGATTGTATATTATACTATAATTGAGTTATATATTTACTAGGAGGAATGAAAATGAAGAAGGTTTTGTGTGCTTTTTTACTAGTTATCGCAATGTTATTAACGGGATGTAGTTCTGCAACAGATGATGCAGGAAATGTCAAGGATCCAACTGATTTAATTGATGTTGTGGACCCAGTGGATCTACAAGAAGGAATTGATGGAGCGGCTGCTTTATCGGTAGGAGTCTTACTTAATGGAGAATTTAATGAAGACGGGGAAGCGTACTTGCTAGATATTTATACAGCTTCTTTTTACAGCATTACTAGTATGGGAGACCTTGATTTAGATGGTATTTTAAGTACAGTCACAGGACAATTTATATCTTATAATGATGATATCAGTGATATAGATTATAATTTTAAAATACTTGTTTATTTAGAACCAGGAACATATCTTGTCGGAGTAACAGCTTCTGAAGATACTACAAGTGGAACTTATCAGTTACTTGTTGAAGCAACAACTGTTGTACATGTTTCAGAAATCGCTATGAACTCTATGATTTCGGACGATATATTTAATGGTGTCACAAACACAGTTGAATTTATTGTGCCAAGTGATGGGGACGTTCAACTATATACTGATAGTTTCTTTGATACATATGGAGCTATCTATGATTCAAATGGAGACATTGTCGCAGAAAATGATGATGGAGAAAACGGTGATGATTTTTATATTGATGTATTTTTAGAAAGCGGAACATATTTCATTGAAATTTCTGGAGCTGGTGAGTATGACGTTGGGAACTATGAATTATTTTATGATTTTATTCAAGATGAAATAGTCTATATTACTGTTGGTTTAGATAGCTTTGTAGCAAGTTCAGTGGAAAGACATGGAGCAGAATACTTTGAATTAACAATTACAGAAGCGGTAACCGTCAATATTTATTCTGAAGGTAATTATGATTTAGAAGGAGATATCTATGTATCTAAGTCTGCAACATATCCTTTTGAATATAATGATGATGGAGGAGAAGGATACAATTTCTTATTTGATAATTTGTACTTAGAACCAGGAGTATATTATATTCGTGTTAGTTCTTTGGATTATACACTTGCTGACTATGAACTTCATGTTGATACAGTAGAAGAAACACCTGCTGCAGGAGATGGTGATGACTTTACAATTGATTTGAACACAACGGCTAGTAAAACGCTTAGTACAGGTGGTATTGATGTTTA
>Ga0307990_1002918_pt1 | contig 13356 bp, 10 predicted proteins | sample EllFjometagen129_FD_203168 | JGI IMG/M metagenome (GOLD analysis project Ga0307990, IMG submission 203168) | Marine microbial communities from Ellis Fjord, Antarctic Ocean - #129 | ecosystem: Environmental > Aquatic > Marine > Unclassified | place: Southern Ocean | collected 2014-10-08
ATGGAGAAACACCGTGCGCCTCTGACTGCAACGGCGACGGGCGCATCTCCTGCTCGGACTATCTGAACGATCCCCGCGTCACGCACGACGGGCGCACCTATGTTGACCCGCAGGATCTCATCGACGCTTTCGCCGACGGCGTTGACGACGACGCCAACGGCTTCGTGGACGACATCAGCGGATGGGATTTTTTCCGCAACGTCAACACGCCCTACGGCGTCAGGGAGTTTGAAGAGGGCATCCACTCCAGCCAGATCAGCAAAGCCGCCGTCGCGCAGGCCGACAACTCCAGCGGCAGCAAACCCGGCGCCTGCCCGAACTGCTCGATAATGAGCGTGCGCGTGACCGATGGCCTCATCGCCGACCTGGATGCGCTGGCCGTCGCCGCCGACTACGCCGTAGATATGGGCGCTAAGGTCATGATGGTGGCGCTGGGCGGCCTGGACTATTCCGACAACGCCATGCAGAGCTTCATTGACGCCTACGAACAAGGAGTCATCACCGTCGCCGCATCCGGCGACACCATGGGCTTTCAACATCTCTACCCCGCAGCCGGCGAAGATGTGATCGACGTTAAAGGCGTTATGCCCTTGCCGATGGTTCCGATCGGCGACCTCTTTACGCTGGACGCCATCGGTTTCACGGAAAGTTATTGCACCAACTACGGCGCGCGCATCGACCACACGGTATCGACCGGCGCTTGCACCAGCGAATCCGTCGGCCTGGGTGGCGGGTTGGCGGGGCTCATATTCTCCTACGCGTTGGAAATGGGGATCGACCTTTCCGCCGGGGAAGTGCGACAGATCATGAACATGACCGTTGACGACATTAAAGACCATTGCCTGACGATGACGCCCGGCGGCTGCAAGGAAGGATGGGATTTGCACTGGGGTTACGGGCGCGTGAACGCGGAAAGAGCACTGATGAGCCTCGGCGTTCCTTCGCTTTCGATCATCGAAAAAATTCCACCCGATGTTCGAATCACTTCCCCGCTCTGGTGGACGACCGTCGATCCGTTGCAGCAGCCGAACCTCGACATCGAAGGGCAGATCAGCGCAAGGGGACGCGAGTTTGATTACGTGGTGCAGATCGCGATGGGCGGAGAGCCGGACGATGAGGAGTATATCACCGTAGGCTCCGGCACATCGACGGGGGTCGACGGTCTGATCGCCTATGCCGACATCGCGTCCAATGTCGATCTCGAAGCCTTGAAAATACCGGCTCAGACGCCTTGGGAAAAAATGCTTTCGATTCGCGTGCAAGCCACGTACACGGCCAGCGACGGCCAGGAGGTTTTGGGCGAGGCGCGCAAAGCAATAGCCGTCAACATCGACGACGATCCGAACACCGGCCTGATGCCGGGATTTCCGATGTACCTGGGCCGATCCGGCGAAGGCAGCCCCGTGCTCTACGACCTGGACGGCGACCCCGACGGCGCGCTGGAGATCGTGTTGGCCACATCCAGCGGCACCATCGAAGTTTATAAACGCGACGCGCAAACCGGCGAGTTCGCCATGGCCTCCGGATTTCCCGTGAACATCGCCTCCCCCGCTCTATACGAAGATGGGCACATCGGATCGCCGATGGTCGCGGACCTGATGGGCGACGGCGTGCCGGTCATCGTCACCGCTACGGTCGGCGGGCGCGTGTACGCGGTCTGGCCCGACGGCAACGACCACGACGGCGGCGCCTTCCTGCCGGGCTTCCCCGTTTTATCCGATCCACGGCCCAGCGGACCGGACGCCACCTCCTATGAATTTGGCCACGGAAACGGCTTCATGAGCGCGCCGACGCTGGCCGACCTGGACGGCGACGGCGTTCTGGACATCATCGTCGCGGGCTACGACCAGAATCTCTACGCCTGGAAACCCGTGGACGAAGACCAGAACGGCGAAGCGGATCGGATGCCTGGATGGCCGGTCCTTTTGCAATCCAACGAAGAGCAGACGCCCGAGGGCCTTGTCTGCAGTAGTTCCATACCGGCGCAGGTCCTCGCGTCGCCCGCAGTCGGGATTCTCGATCCCGACAGCGAGGACCCGGACATTTCCGAATACCCTGCGGTCGTTGTCGGCACAACGGAAATCTGCGAGGGCGAGCTTTTTGCCATGTCGCGGCTCTACGCCGTGTTTCACGACGGAACGAATCACGTCGGCGGACCCTTCCTTCCGGGCTGGCCCGTGGCCACGCCGGCGCCCCTGGGCGATGCAATGCCCATTCCGCCGCTGACCGTGGGAACCACATCCTCGCCCGCGATCCTGGTGACCGACGACATGACCTACATCGGAACGGGCACTTTTTTCTTCCTGCCGGTGGTTGTGCGTTATAAAGAAGGACGCACGACGACGCAGATGCTTTGGAGCTCTTTTAACCTGACCGATTCGTCCGCCGGGCTTTGGGGCGCCATGGAAGAAGGCGGCGACCCCTGGTACTTCACGCCGACCGCCGGAGTTCTCAACAAAACCGACGGCTATTTCTGGCCCCTGGCTTTCAATGTCCTGGGCTGGCCCCTGGGCGAGTGGTTCGGCGAGGGCTTCCGCAAACGCCTGGACGATATTCAATTCCTGCACAACCCCATCATGGCCGATCTCGACGGCGACAGCCTGCAGGAACTGATCTCGGGCAGCATGGGATATACCCTCTACGCCTGGAACCTCTGGGGCGGTGAGCCGCAAGGATGGCCAAAGTACACGCAGCACGCGCATCTGGGATCGCCGGCGGTGGGCGACATCGACGGCGACGGCAAGTTTGAAGTCGTCGCGCACACGCACGAAGGTTGGCTGTTTGCCTGGGAAGCCAAAGGCCAGGCCTGTCGGCCGCAGGGCATCAACGCCGAATGGTGGTCCTTCCATCACGACGAGCGCAATACCGGACTTCACGGATACGATACGCTGCCGCCCGCCGTGCCGGGCGACCTGCGCGTGTATTTCACTGATAACCCCAATAAATTTGAGATCGTCGTCACCGCGCCGGGCGACGACTGGATGTGCGGCTACGCAGCCGACTACGACCTGCGTTATACGACGGAAAGCGGCGAGCAGGACTTCGCAACGGCAACGCCGTTGAATGGGCCTACGCCGATATACGGAGGGCACGAACTGCGCTTTATCGTCACAGCGCCGGACGCCGCGGCCTTTGCCATGCGCGCCGAAGACGAAAACGGATATCTGGGACACATCAGTCCATTCGTTGAACCTACGGATGCGCCCGTTGAGGATGACGATTCGGATGATGACGACACGACGGCGGATGATGACGATGCGTCGGATGACGACGATGATGATGACGATGACGGGTGCTGCGGGTGCTAGGAAGAAAATGATATTGTGATCCATCATCCTGCGGGAAGGGAGTTAATAATGAGACAAAAACTTCAGAGGATGATTCTCAAAGGATTCAAAACCGTACATGAACTAAAAGATTTTGAACCGGGAGCCCTGACCGTTCTTATCGGCCCGAACGGTGCGGGCAAATCAAATTTCATCTCGTTTTTCCGTTTACTCTCCTGGTCACTGGCATCGCCCGGCAATCTCCAGTTGCATGTGGGCGAACTGGGCGGAGCCGGCGCTTTATTGCATGACGGGTCGGCTAAAACCCGCGAGATTGAAATGGAAATGATCCTGACGACTGAGGCTGGAGAAAATCAATACGCCTTTCGGCTTGTTTACGCTGCGGGTGATACATTGATTTACGCCGATGAGCGTTACCGCTTTTCTCGCCCTGGCCCCACGCTTGCTCCCTGGAAAGGATTGGACGCCGGGCATCGCGAGTCGAAACTTATCGCGAGGGCTGGCGATGGCGACGTGACGGCGAAAACCATCCTCACCCTGCTGCGCAAGATGATTGTTTATCAGTTTCACAACACATCAGCGACCGCGCGCATGCGAGGCAAATGGGACGTGGAAGACAACCGTTGGTTAAAAGAAGACGCCGCGAACATCGCGCCTTTTTTGCGCCGCTTGCAAAATGATGAAAGCAAGTTTTATCAGCGGATTGTGGAAACAATCCGCTTGATCCTGCCCTTTTTCGCCGATTTTGAATTGGAGCCAGGCAACGGCAGGCTTCTGTTAAGTTGGCGGGAGTTAAACTGCGACCGCGTATTCAATGCTTCTCAGGCGGCGGACGGCATGTTGCGCGTTATAGCCCTCATCACGCTTTTGCTTCAGCCGGAAAGAGACTTGCCGGACCTTTTGATTCTCGACGAACCGGAATTGGGGCTGCATCCCTATGCCATCAACATTATAGGGGGATTGATTCGCAGCATCTCGGTTCATACGCAGGTCATTTTAGCCACGCAATCAACCTCGCTTATTGATTGCTTCGCCCCGCAAGACATCGTTGTTGTTGAGCGCAAAGGACGGGAATCGATGTTCCATCGGCTTGATGAGCAGGCGCTTGAGGAGTGGTTGAAGGAATACTCGATTTCCGAATTGTGGGAGAAAAACGTTCTTGGCGGACGACCATGAAAGGTGCCAGACTTCATTTTATTGTTGAAGGTCAAACGGAAGAAACCTTCGTCAACCTGGTTCTTATCCCGCAACTGGAGACCTTTTCAGTTTGGGGCGATGCGCGATGCGTGATGACGAGCAAGAAGCGCGAAATAAAATATCGAGGTGGACTCAGCAGCTATGCAAAGGCCAAGAACGACATTGTATTGTGGATGAAAGAAGATCAGAACCCGGACTCTTTTTTTACAACCATGTTCGACCTTTACGCTTTGCCGAGCGATTTCCCCGACTATGCGGAAGCGCGAAAGATTATCGATTCACAACAACGCGTGATAGCGCTAGAAGAAGCCATGCGTCGGGACATCGAACATCGCCGGTTTGCTCCGTACATTCAACTTCATGAATTTGAGGCATTGCTGCTGGCAGACCCGCAAAAGATGGATTCCGCATTTCCCGAACACGATTCGGCTATAAATAACCTCACTCAAATGGTTTCAAAGTTCGATTCGCCTGAGCAGATTGACGACGGATATGAAACCGCGCCGTCCAAACGAATCATTGGGGAAATCCCCGAATACGAGGGAATGAAGGCATCCGCTGGTCCAAGAGTGGCACAGAAAATCGGACTATCCACGCTTCGGCAAAAGTGCACGCACTTCAGTGAATGGCTCGGCAAATTGGAAAGACTTGCCCAATAGCAATCAAGTCAAACCGTCCGTCGGCAACCGATTTTCGCCAAGGAAAACAGGCTTAACTTTTTGCAAGCAGTAGTAAAAGGTACTTTATTTATCACGAGTCTTGGTAAAGGAAGCTTTACTATTTATTTCCCGAATACGTCCAGTTGAAACAGGCGGTTGACGGCCTCGTGCTTTTCGCGAATCAAGCCCAGTGATCTCATATACTCGGGCAGATCGAATTGCAGATATTCATCGAAGTCGGGTCCTTCATTGAAGCGAATCCACCAGCCGGACCATCCGCGCAAATTTCGCACATAATCGAAAACGTATATGCGGCCCTGCGCCACGCGGGCGGCTTCCGCAAGGACGGCCATGCGCACTGGCGGATTCAGTTCGTGAATCACCAGGCAAAGCAGAACATCCTCGACTTCGCCGTCTGCAATATTTAGTGAAGCGCCATCTTCAATTTCAAAACTTTTAGCCGGATTGCGGCGACGGGCCGCCTCGATTGCGCGGAGGTCGGGATCGACTCCCAGATAATCCCCACGGCGAAGGCCCGCGTTGAAACCGAATCCGCAACCGATCTCACAAAGCAGACCCGGCGCATCGCCGATTTCGCGCTCGACTGCGCGGCGCAAACTCACGGTTTCGCGGGAGGATTCATACACTTTCGCATTGATAAGGCGAAGCCAGGTTGGAAAGGGGGAATATTTTGGCATGACTCGCTTAAATTTTTTCCGATGAATTATTCATTTAAACTGCTTATCAATATTAACGATAATTGCAAGAATTGTCTTTTAGAAAATCGACGGTTTCCGGCGCTCTTACATCGACACCGGAGCGTTGATGTCTATCATTGCCAGAGCATTGCGCGCCACCTGCCGGACGGCTCCGCACAGGTGCAAGCGCGCCGCCGACAGCGCCGGATCCTCGCCGACAATGCGATGCTTGTAATAATAGGGGTGGAACATTCCCGCCAGTTCCGACAGATACCTCGTCAGGCGATGGGGTTCGCGCTGCAGCGCCGCACGGCGCACTACCTCCGGGAATTGGGATAGATGCTGCGCGATCTGCGTCTCCTCGCTTTCGATGAGGCTGGCCGTATCGATATTGTCGAAGGACGGAATTTCGACGCCTCCCTCACGGGCTTTGGCGAAGATCGAGCAAATGCGTGCGTGCATGTACTGCACGTAAAACACCGGATTCTGGTTCGACTTCTCCTTGGCCAGATCCAGGTCGAAGTCCAGTTGCGAGTCATGCCGGCGCATCAGAAAAAAGAAGCGCGCCGCATCCTTGCCGACTTCTTTGACCACCTCGCGCAGCGTGACAAATTTGCCCGCCCGCGTGGACATGCTGATGCGCTCCGAACCCCGGGTGAGATTCACCATCTGGATCAGCATAAGAGTCAACATCTCCGGCGGCTTGCCCAGGGCTTTGATCGCGGCTTTCATGCGCGGAATGTAGCCGTGATGGTCCGCGCCCCACACATCGATCATCTCGTCGAATCCGCGCCCGATCTTCTCGGCGTGATAAGCGATGTCGGATGTCATGTAGGTCGCTTCCCCGCCGGATTTGATCAGCACCCGATCTTCGTCTCCGGGCCAGAGGTCTCCAGAACGAAACCACAAGGCGCCGTCTTTTTCGTAAACCAAATCCTTTTCACGCAGATCATCCAGCATCTTTTTGATCGCGCCCGAGTCGTGCAGCGATTTTTCACTGAAGTAATTCTCGATTTTGACGCCGATGGCGGCCAGATCGCCACGGATTTCTTCCAGGATGCGCTCTGCGGCCCATAAGGCGAGCTCGGGAATATCCTCTTCGCTCAAGTCGTCGCCGCGCTTTTCGCGCAGCGCGCGGGCGTGGTCAATGATGTATTCGCCCTGGTAAAGGTCCTTGTTTTCCAGCGGCTTGATTTCATCGCTAATGAGCTGTCGATAGCGCTCAAAGACGGAAAGCCCCAGATTCTTGATCTGCAGGCCGGCGTCGTTGATGTAATATTCCTTTGTCACTTTATAGCCGCCGGCGTTCATGATCGAAGCCAGCGCATCGCCGAAAACCGCGCCGCGCGCGTGCCCCACGTGCAGCGGCCCCGTGGGATTGGCGGAGACAAATTCGAGCAGCACCTTGATGCCTTTACCGGCGTCGACGCGACCGAAGGAGTCGCCCTCTTTCTCGATTCGCCGGAGGATGTCGAAGTGGCTGCCGGTTTTTACAAAATAATTGATGAACCCCGGACCGGCGATCTCGGTTTTTTCGATCAGGCCGCCGCCGTCCCCGATGATCGAGACAAGTTCCTCGGCAATGTCCCTGGGCTTCATCTTCGCAATGCCGGCCAGAGGCATGGCAATGTTCGTGGCGTAATCGCCATGCGCTTTGTGTTTGGGGATCGTTACGCCGACCTGCGGGAGCTTTACACCTTCTTCCAGATGCTTCGCCGCAAAACTTTCGACCGCCTCTTGAATTATCGCAATCAGCTTTTCCTTCATCGTCGCCCCTTCTTTGTGCGTCGACATTCGTCAACGCCGCTTCATAACGCATATCAACGTCCGGTGGCAACAGATGCGGATGGAATCTCGCCTTCCAGTACAATAAGGCCCTTGTGCGTCGTGAAAATTTTAGCCATAAATAAAATTGGCAAATGCCTGAAATTCAACCATTCGTAATACTAGTTTTTGAAGGAGGGGTGGGAAAATGAAACGCGTATTTTTTGCGGCATTATCTCTGGTATTCGTTTTCGCGTTTGCGTCGCTGACGGCGGCCGATGAAACCACGGAAAATCTCGACGAGTTGTGGAAAACCAGGACGGGAAACACCGCGCCGATGATCGAAGCGCTGGGCGTGGCGGAAGCGGCTTACGCCAATGGGGCGGATTTTGAGATTGCGTGGCGCGCGGCGAGGGCATGCTTCTGGATATGTGATCGCACCGAGGCCAGAGCGACTGATGCCAAGTACGGCACGCTGGGCTACGAGTGGGCGCAAAAAGCCATCGACTTAAAACCTGGACGCGTCGAAGGTCATTATTATTACACGCTGTGCATCGGGGAATACGGCAAAGGCATCTCCATTCCCAAGGCTATGGCGAAGGGCGTCGGACCGAAGTTTGAAAAAGCCGGCAAAAAGGCGCTGGCCATCAGCGGGAAATTCGACCACGGCGGTATATACAGAGCCTGGGGGCGTTATTATCATAAACTTCCCTGGCCCCTGTACAGTTTCAAAAAGTCGGAAAAATATTTGCTGGACGGCCTGAAATTGTTTCCCAAAGGGCCCCGCAGCGCTTTCTACCTGGCCGAGCTGTACGTCAAGGAAAAGAAGTACGACAAAGCCCGCGAAGTTTTAAACAACCTGCAGGCCATGGAGGGCTACCCGAACCTCCAATGGGAAACGAAGTGGTATAAAAAACAGGCTTCAACGCTGATGAAGAAAATCGAGGGGAAGTAAGCCTTAGATTCCGGCGGCCATTTCCGCATCGGCCAGGCGCTTTTCGAGTGCCTTGTGCGAAGTCAAATCCCGCCACTCGGCAATGAGGCCTTTGCCTTTATTGAGTGTTACTGCGGTCAACGCGATTTGCGCGCAAAAGGTGCTCCGGTTCTTTTTTCGACCGAAAAACTCGAAATGGTGCTGACCCTTTTCTGTGACCTTTTTGCACATGGATTGCAGGGCTTCGGCGGAGTTTGCGCCGTCCGGCTGCGCGTCGGGAAACAAAATCGAAGCGCTTTGATGAGAAAGCTCGGATTTGTCTTCATAACCAAGGAGCTTAACGGCGGTTTCATTGCAATCGAAGATAAACAGATATTGATCATCGACAATGAATTGCGCGCTTCCCGATTTTTCGAAAATGGTTCTAAATTTTTCTTCCGAAATCTCTTTGAGCTTGATTTCGGCTTTCAACACTTTTTTCCAGGAATAGACAATCGCCCCGACGACCAGAAGTGCCGTGCCCACGACAAAGATAATAAGGATGATGGAATTCAGCCCGAAAACAAACTCGCGGGCCGGCGCCGTTTCGGACTGCCCGGCGGCGGGAGCAGCCTGAAGCCAAAGCGAAAAAGCGATCAGGACGCGCAGGCCATATGCACTAGCGTCAGCGTGATTTCGAATTAATATTTTGAAAACTTTGCTCAAGGGCTTTTCTCGTTTCATGATCAATGGACCACGCAGGCCTGGATAGTGAATCCGCCGATAATATCAATCCTCATATCCTATCAGTGCTGTGGAAAGCAATGCCATTGATTCTACACAATTTAGAGAATACGATCAGGCCATCATTACGCGGGAGTAATCATCAAATGGGGCAAAAGCAACAGCCGACGAAAGACGCGCTGGAAAATTTCTATGGCGCATTCTTAAAGGTTTAGCTCTTGTTGAATCAGAACCTTCCCTGCTCGGCGCAAGCGCCCATTTAATGGTTGTGGCCAAAAAATAATACGCCCAAGTCGCGGGATTCTTGAGAGGCATTTGCTTAAGTGAGAGCGTTGGCGGAGATGTTGTCGTTTGAAACGCCTTCGGGCGACGCGTTCAGCAGTTTCCAGTCGCGCTTGACCTGGGAAGCGGTGGCGAAGGAACCGTAGCTTCGTCGCGCCAATTCCGCGACGGAAACTAATGGCGCAACCTCCATTGTCGCCCACATGTCGGCGCGGTAGCTTGGTCCCATCTGCACTCGAAATCGATACACGCGGTGACGCTGCGCAAGTACCTCCGGCGAAAGGATGTCAGCCGGACGGTTGCGAAGAACCTTCGCAGGCACTCTAAAGGGTCCGTCCCGGAACCTTTCATCTTCGCCGTTTCGGCTGATCAGGAAATCAGTTCCCACTTCCAGGAGATTGATGCGGGATCCGGTGTGGATATCACTCATGCGAGCGAAACGCCGGTCCTTTCCCTGCCACACGGCGACCGCGCTCCAGAATGCGCGCACACGATCCGAACCTTGTTTCGAAATCAATCGAAATAAGCGATCCGCATTGATCCATCGAGAGTGTGTTTCAAGCCAAGTGACGAGCACGGCTAAGGTCCGCAAGTCATCTTTTTCCATGCCTTCGATCGAGGCGAAGTACAACGTGTCCTCTATGTTCGCACTGGCGTCGGCTTTCGCGGCAAAGTTCATCCCGATGCCAGCCATCGCGGAAGTCAGATCGGTAGATTTACAAAAACTGGCGGGCATGATTTTTCGCTTATAGCCCATATCCGAGCCTTCTGGCGAGGTCTCGTAATGATTCCTCCACATGAGCGGGCCAGCCCGGATGGGCGTCCTGCTTTTTTAACCACGGCAGCGCAGCTTTCAACTCGTCCTTCGTGGGCGCAAGGGCCAAACAGTCGCCGAGGTCCGTTGCCCTGTCGCAGAAACCGAACAGCTTCGTCAAAAGCAGGTCGCTTCTGCCGAGGGTCGATAAGACAATCGCTTTCCCTTTAAAAATTTCCTGCAGGCGATCCAGCCATCCTTCAGGAAGGAGGTCGCCCACGGGATAGGGGCCGTTGTTCAACCAGTCATCTTCCAACGGCTCCCCGTTTTTTCTCATGAGCGCGGCAAATTCCTTCGCCGCCAAAATGATGTTGTCTGGCAGCTTGGGATGCAGGATGTCACAATCCCGCGTCTGCCTTGTGACAACGCCGAGCAGTCCCAGCGCCGCCCCTCCGATGACAACGGCATTAAACGCAAGCCCACTTTGTGCGAGAAATTCGTCAAACTTCGCTATTGCTTCTTTAGGCAACATGGTATCACTATAACCGATACCTTGCGTATGTCAAAACCTGATTTGAGGAAATTTCACACTTAGTGTCGTGTCATGCATCCGCTGTCTGCACGGAGGTTGACGAGGCGCCCGGTTGGCAAGGCGGCCAGAGTGAGCCTATCGGGAATATGTGAGCGAAGGGCAACGCAGGCAACCGGGATGGCTCGGCGACCGGATGCGACATGTGATGCGTGACACGACATTAGGCCCTTCGCTGAAGTGTCCACAGCGTGCGCCGCATCATTTATATTTGCAGCAAAGGTGGCTGAAATCCCTACAAAAGCTCCCCGAACTTTTTGAACAATCCCAACTTTTTGATGAGAACGTCCTTGACGAATCGCGCGAGTTTGTACTCGAAGGGAAAGCCGTAGCGCCTGTTGCGTACGCGCCAGTCGGAAAGGCGGCGCAGCACGCTAAGCGCGATTCCCACCGGTCCTTTTCCGCGCATGCGCTGCTTCATGTCGTCGGTGGGAATGGCGAAGCGAAAGTAGAAGCGCGTGGCCATTTTCAAAAGCACCGGCAGTTTGTCGTCAACCCAGGGCATGTTGGGATCGTAGGCGGAGAAGATGAGGTAGTCTTCCAGCGTGTCGTGCTTTGGCAGATAGGACGACGCGTAGCCCTTGAATAACGGCGTTTCCGGAATGGGAGTGTAGTAGAAATATTCGGCCATCGCGTTGGGCACGATATGGCGCAGCATCGCCATGAACGAAAGTGTGGCCTTGCTGTCTTCCCAGTTGTGTTCATCGGGGAAACCGACCATGAAGGAGTACGCGGGGAGGATGCCGTATTTCTCGCATCGCTTTGAACAATCCACGATCTCCGTGGCCACGACTTCTTTGGCGACCAGGCCCAGCACGCGCGACGAACTGCTTTCGGCGCCGATGGCGAATTCGGCGCACCTCGTGTCGCGGATGAGTTCCATCATCTCGGTTGTCAAGGCGTTGACCTGATCCACGCGCACCGAGCACTTCCAGCGGATATCATGCCCGCCGTCCTTGAAGCCCTGCAGAATCTTTCTGGCGCGGCCCAGACCGGTGAACATGTTGGTGTCGTGAAAGTCGATGCCTTCGACTTTATATTCCGTGATCAGGTGATTGAGTTCTTTTGTTACATGCTCCGGGGTATGGGAAAACCAGGCGCGGTCCCAGATGGCGGTTGTGTGGCAAAAGGAGCACATGCCGTGGCAGCCACGGGAATAGGTGTAGTTGATTGATCGTTTCGTCCCGGCGACCATCGGCTGGCAGCGACCGTTGTCGCTGCTCACGTAGAATTCCATGTCGATCATGTCAAAGGGGTAGGGGCCGAAGACGTCCAGGTTTCGTTCCCAGGCACGCGGGGGGGCTTCCCAGATCGATCCGTCCTCGTTTTTGCCGCGAAGACCCTGGATTTGCTGAATATCTCCGCCTTTTGTCAGCGCGTCAGCCAGTTCCACGAGCGTGTATTCGGCCTGCCCGCTGACCACGTAATCCACGAAGTCCGGCGCCAGCGACGCCTTTTTGTCCAGCGGGTAGTACCAGCCGCCGAAAACGACGGGAAGCTCGGGGTTGATTTTTTTGGCGAGTTTGGCCGCAGCCATCAGGTCAATGAGTTGTCGTCCCAGCTTGCCGCAGCACCACACGAAGGCCGGGTTATCTTTGAACTCTTTTTCGAGCCTCGGGAGGAAGTCATCCTTGAGCTGCTTTGCGTCGAGGATGACCGGCTCGTATCCGGCCTCTTTGAGCATTTTAGCAATGCGCAGCATCGCCAGCGGGGCAAAGGTAAATAGGACGGGAGTCTCTTCCCGGGGAACGGGAATAATAATTTTTGGCATTCGCCGAGGCCTCTCATTGGGGCTTTCGTTGCAGTCAAATTCTTATCGGAATTATAAGGGGGAAAGTCAAGGAAGTGAGGGCTGAAGTATGAAGGTGAGAAGTATGAGGTATAGGGCATGAAGTAGGGTCGACAATCATGACGCGATTGCTCGGTCGCGCCGACTTTTCCACTATAGCTTAAGCGAAGGAGGAAGCCTTGGCAAAGGCGGATAGGAGCGGTTTCCAGGGTTATGTTGCAAGTGTTCTGCAAAAAGTTGAGCCATGGTATCTCCTGGAAGAATCACCAAACCCCAGCAGGAGAATTTGAACCATGACTCGTACACAGGATAAGACGGCGGTGTCGATTGTGAAAAAGGCATTAACGCAGGATCGTGATTTTTTTGTAGCGGTTTTGCAGCCCCTGATTCAGGAGGCTCTTGAGCATCAGATGGATCTTTCCCTCGGGGCCGGCAAGAGCGAGCGTACATCGGATCGTGCCGGCTACCGAAGCGGTTACTACACGCGCGGGTTAACCACGCGCGTCGGTCACATGAAACTCCGAGTTCCTCAAGACCGCCAGGGGCGTTTTTTCACTTCAGATATTCGATCGCTATCAGCGTAGCGAAAAGGCTTTGTTTTCAACCCTTTCGGAGATGTACGTTCAGGGCGTATCGACCCGCAAGATCAAGGCGGTGATGACCGGCGCATCCTCGAAGAT
>Ga0307990_1002919_pt1 | contig 13355 bp, 13 predicted proteins | sample EllFjometagen129_FD_203168 | JGI IMG/M metagenome (GOLD analysis project Ga0307990, IMG submission 203168) | Marine microbial communities from Ellis Fjord, Antarctic Ocean - #129 | ecosystem: Environmental > Aquatic > Marine > Unclassified | place: Southern Ocean | collected 2014-10-08
GTCCTGCACGTTTTCACCCATCAGTTTGTCGGGCACAAAATAGATTTTGTCAGATGGAATCCGTTCGACGATGTCGTAGACATTAGAACTGGTGACGCAGACATCGCACTCGGCCTTCACCTCGGCGGAGGTGTTGATGTAGCAGACAAACGTGAAGTCCGGATTCTCCGCCTTGAGGCGGCGCACCGCGTCACCGGTGATGGAGTCGGCCAACGAACAACCGTTGAGCCGGCTCGGAATCCGCACCTCTTTGCTGGGATTGAGCGCCTTAGCGGTTTCGGCCATAAATTTGACCGCCACAAAAATGATGATGTCGGCATCCACCTCTTTGGCGTCTTTACTGAGTTGATAGGAATCGCCGGTGAAATCTGCAACACCGTAAATGATTTCCGGATGCACATAGGAGTGCGCCAGAATCACGGCGTTTTTCTCCTTTTTCAGCCGGTTGATTTCATCGACCAGCGGTGCCATCTGTTCACAGCGGGCAAACGAGTACGGTCCGGAAGTGCCCGCCGCAACATCCTTCAATGTTTCATATAATTTTTTGGCTGTGTTCATAGTGATCTCTTTTGCATCGAACGACACCTCCGGCTGCGTCACTTTTTCCAGACTCTTTTTACCGAGCGCACGGATCACGGAATCGGTAGTTTCATCAGCGTAATCCTCCAACAGCCGCGGGGTAATCGGGAGTTCCGCCAGTGTGTCGAGGCCGAACATTTTTTCGAGGCTTTTCGCGCCCGCCGTGCCGAACGGGTAGTGTTTTTTGGAACAATCATCACAAGTGAACCACGCCATATTTTCGATGACACCAAGCACGGGCACATTCACTTTGTCGAACATCTGAATGCCCTTGCGAACATCGGTCAGCGACAGCTGATGCGGGGTGGTCACAATCACCGCGCCGTCGATTTGAATCGACTGCGAAATCGTCAGCTGGATGTCGCCGGTTCCAGGCGGCAGATCAAGCACCAGCACATCGAGCTCACCCCACTCCACGTTGTGCAACAGGTGCTGAATGTATTGCGACACAATCGGTCCTCTCAATACGGACGGACCGTCCCCAGTCAGAAAAGCAAAACTCATCAGCTTGAGGCCATCGGCCTCGACGGGAAGCACACGATCCTTTTCCCCGCCATAGAGCTTCGGGTTATGTACATTGAAAAGTGTCGGCAACGACGGGCCATAAATGTCGGCATCGAGCAGTCCGGTCTTTATTCCGCGCTTTGCCAACGTCCGCGCAATCAGCGCGGAGACCGTCGATTTGCCGACCCCGCCTTTGCACGAACTGACCGCAATAACCTTCTTCACGGAAGCCAGACCGCTCTCCTCGGCGGACTGACGCGGCGCACCCTTGCGGGCCGTCATGGTCACATCAACCTTTCCAACCCCTGGAAGAGCGCCGACTAGATCTTCGGCCTGCTTTTTAAAGACCGGGCTCAACGGACAGGCCGGCGTCGTCAGTTCGATCTCAAATGCGACAACTCCCCCGTCTATCGTCAGCTTCTGAACAAAGCCAAGCGACACGATATCCCGCTGAAAATCCGGATCAATGATCTGACTCAGCGCCTCGAGAATTTGTTTTTCTGAACTCATATTATTTCCTTTGTAGGACGCGCTTCCCGTATTTGGGAGCGTGTACTTCACAGGCTCTCTGAATACAAAGAAGCCTGTCCTACAACATTCTATTCCGTTGATGCGACCCCATCGCCTTGCAACGCGCTATCCATCGCATGCCAAGCGAGCGAGGCGCATTTAACTCGTTCCGGAAACTTCCAAACCCCGGAAAAAACATTCAGACGTCCGAGATCTTCCGGTTGATCCTGCTTTTCCGTAAGCAGTCCATGGAATTTTTCAAACAGCTCGTGCGCTTCATCGAGCGTCTTGCCTTTCAGCTCCAGCGTCATCATCGAGGCGGAGGCTTTCGAAATGGCGCACCCGTGGCCGTAAAAGGACGCCTCCTGAACCACGCCATCCTCTACCCGCAGGTAAACATGGTAGTCATCCCCGCAGAGCGGATTGAGTCCGTGCGCGACATGCGTGGCATTTTCCAATGGTTGAAAATTCCTCGGCTCGCGGTTGTATTCCAAAATCGTCGCCTGATACAGCTCATCAGAAATATTCACAGCATAATCTCCTTCACCTTATGAATCGCGGCGACCAAGCGGTCGACATCGTCAAGTGTGTTATAAATGGAAAACGCGGCGCGCGCCGTGGCCGGCAAACCATAGCGCGCCATCAACGGCTGCGTGCAATGGTGCCCGGCACGAATCGCCACACCGCAGGAATCAAAAATCGAACCCGTATCGTGCGGATGAACCCCATCGATCACAAACGAAAGAATGGCGACTTTGTTTTTCGCGGTACCGACGATGCGCACGCCATCGATTGCCTCAAGCGCAGCAGTTGCCGCCTTAAGCAATTCCTGTTCGTGGGCATGGATCGCCTCAAACCCGATCTGCTGCACATATTCAATCGCCCGATCGAGCCCGATGGCTCCGGCGATATTCGGGGTTCCGGCCTCAAAGCGGTACGGCGGTTTGTTGTAACAGATTTCCTCAAAGGAAACGGACAGGATCATGTCGCCACCGCCCATAAACGGCGGCATCATTTCGAGCAGTTCCATTTTGGCATAAAGCACGCCGATTCCGGTGGGCCCGAACAGTTTATGCCCTGAAAAGGCGAGAAAGTCGCAATCCAACGCCTGCACATCAAGCGGCAAGCAAGGCGCGGATTGCGCGGCATCGATCAGCACCTTCGCCCCCTGTTCGTGCGCTGCTGAGATAATCTCTTCAATCGGATTAATCGTGCCGAGCGTGTTCGAGACATGCACCACCGAAACCAGCCGGGTTCGCGGGCCGAGCAAATCATGAAAAGCCGCCATGTCCAGCTCACCGTCATCCGACACCGGAATGATTTTCAGCACCGCACCGGTCTGCTCGCAGAGCATTTTCCACGGTACAATATTGGAGTGGTGCTCCATGTGCGACAGGAGAATCTCATCGCCGGCCTGCAGCTCGGACGCCCCCCACGAACGCGCCACCAAATTGATTGCGCCGGTCGTGCCGGAGGTGAAGACGATTTCGTCAGCGCGGGCGGCATTGAGGAAGCCGCGCACCGTCTCGCGCGCGCCTTCGTAGGCGGCAGTCGCATCGCGACTGAGCGTATGCACGCCGCGATGCACGTTGGCCGGAATTTTTTCATAGACCGCCGCAACCGCCTCCACCACCTGACGCGGTTTGAGCGCTGTGGCCGCCGTGTCGAGATAGACCAGCGAGTGACCGTTAACACTGCGTGTCAGCACAGGGAAGTCGTTTCTAATTTCTTTGTTTAATAAATTCATTTTAATGTAGGACAGGCTTCCAGCCTGTCTGCTTCTCCTCGGTGGACAGGCTGGAAGCCTGCCCTACTTTTTAGAAAAATAGCTCTCAACCTGTTTTGTAAGCGCGTCCCGCGCCGCCGCTGGAGCCCGATCGATCACTTCGCCAGCAAACCCGCGCGCCAGCAGTGCCTCGGCGGCGGTGCGGTCGAGTCCGCGACTTTCCAGATAAAAGACCTGTGCGTCATCCATCCGCCCAATGGTTGCGCCGTGCGAACAACGCACATCGTCATTAGCGATTTCGAGCTGCGGCTTGGTGTCCACTTTGGCTTTTTCACTGAGCAGGTTACGGTTCATCTGTAGCGCATCCGTACCGTGAGCGCCGGGCTTCACAACGATCCGTCCGTTAAACACGCCACAGGCTCGGCCGTCCAAAATTCCTTTATACAGCTGACGGCTACGTGTATTTGGCACCGCGTGTTCGACCGTGGTGTGGCTATCAGCATGATCGCTACCGGTCAACAGGTAGAGACCGTGAAGATCTATCTCGGCATTTTCGCCGGTCACTTCCGCATGCAGGTCGTTACGGGTCAGCTCTCCGCCGACCGTACTGTCGAATAGGGTTAAGTGGCAGTCCGCCGCCTGGTCGGTGAGTAGCAGATGAAAGTGCGCCCCTCTTCCTGAACGAAGTTTTGTGAACGAAACATTGGCGTTCTCCGCCACAGTCAACTGCGTAACCTGACTGACAAGGGAGCCCTCGCCCTGCTCTTCGGAACGCACAATGAAGTCCACTTTACTGCCTGCGCCAACTCGTATCTTGATCGCGGGACAGAGCAGGGAGTTCGGAGCAATCGCCGGGAGTCGAATCTGTACCGGTTCATCCACCACGGTATCCGGCGGAACAATGAATTCCAGACCCCCGTGCGACAGCGCATGGCTGAGCAAAGCAAACGGATGATTTTTTCCAATGTTTGGAAAAACCTGAATCATACCGATCTGCACGGAGTCGGGGGCAATCAGCCCATAGCTACAATGATGCGGACGGTCAAACGGTCCGGACACCGCGCCGGTTGGATCGGTGTATTTCCACGCCTCGACCTTGCGATGCGGCAACCCGCACTCCCTCAGCGCCTCAAATGCGGCCAACCGCGCCTCGCGGTCGGTGCACTCTTCGAGCGCCTCAGGAATCAACGCCGCAAATACGGCGAGCGGGTCACTAGTCTTTGCTGTTAAGGATCCAGTCATATCCCCTCTCCTCAATTTCAAGGGCCAGGTCGCTTCCGCCGGAGCGGATGAATTTACCGTCCGCCATGATGTGCACGCGGTCGGGCAACAGATAGTCGAGAAGGCGCTGATAATGGGTAATCAGTACCACGGCATTATGCGGTGTGCGCAGGGTCTTCACGCCTTCGGCCACGGCTTTCAGCGCATCGACATCGAGTCCGGAGTCGATCTCGTCGAGCAGTGCAAGCTTCGGATTGAGCAGTGCCATCTGAAGGATTTCATTGCGCTTTTTCTCTCCGCCAGAAAAGTCGACGTTGACAGAGCGCTCCACAAACTCCCGCTGAATTCCGAGTAGTTCCAGCTTGGAATTTAAAATGTTTTCGAACTCCATCGGATCGAGAGGCGCATTGCCGCGGGCGCGATTGACCGTATTGAAAATCGCCCGCAAAAAGGTGCGGTTGCTGACGCCCGGAATCTCCAGCGGATATTGGAAGCCAAGGAATAGCCCAGCTCGGGCGCGTTCATGCGGCTCGAGGCTCAACAGATCCAAAGGACCATCCGGCGTCTCAAGCGAAATGCTGCCGCCTGTGATTTCGTAGTCCGGATGCCCGGCGATGACACGCGAGAGCGTGCTCTTCCCAGAGCCGTTCGGCCCCATCACCGCATGCATTTCGCCCGCATTCACTTCGAGATCTATGCCTTTTAAAATTTCAGGTCCGTCTTTCACCCGCGCTTTGAGTTGTTCGATTTTTAACATGATTTCAACTTTCATCTTTCATCGTTCATAATTCATCTGTCACCCGACACTGTCTTCCAGTTTCATTTCCAGCAAACGAACCGCCTCTACCGAGAATTCGAGCGGCAGCGTCCGGAAAACTTCTTCGCAAAACCCATTTACCAGCAGGGAGACGGCGGATTCCATATCGAGTCCGCGGCTTTGGAGATAGAACAACTGGTCGGCGCTGAGTCGTGAGGTGGTCGCCTCGTGTTCGACGGTCGAGCTGTCGTTATTGATCTCAATGTACGGATAGGTATTTGCAAACGACTCGTCGCCAACCAGCATGGAGTCGCACTGAGAATAGTTTCGGGAATTTTCCGCCCCGGGGGAAATGCGCACCAGCCCGCGATAGCTATTGGAAGACTTCTCGCAGGAAATCCCTTTGGAAATAATTGTGCTCCTTGTGTTTTTGCCCATATGGATCATTTTGGTTCCGGTGTCGGCCTGCATCTTGTGATTGGTGAGGGCGACCGAATAGAATTCTCCAACCGAGTTGTCGCCTTTGAGCAACACGCTGGGATATTTCCAGGTTATGGCAGCTCCGGCTTCCACCTGCGTCCAGGAAATTTTGGAGTTCACTCCTTTACAGAGACCGCGCTTGACCACGAAATTATAGATGCCGCCTTTACCCTCCTTGTCACCGGGGTACCAGTTCTGCACGGTGGAATACTTTATTTCGGCATCGTCGAGCGCAACGAGTTCCACGATCGCGGCGTGCAGCTGATGTTCGTCGCGCATTGGAGCGGTGCAGCCTTCGACATAAGACACCTTGCTTCCCTTGTCGGCGATAATTAAGGTGCGCTCAAACTGACCGGTATCTTTCGCATTGATCCGGAAGTAGGTCGACAGATCGACCGGACAATGAATTCCCGGCGGGATGTAAACGAATGACCCATCCGTGAAGACGGCGGAGTTGAGTCCGGCGTAAAAATTGTCTTTTACCGGCACCACACTGCCCAGATATTTCTGAACCAGTACTGGATACTTTTTGGCCGCCTCGGAAAACGAACAAAAGATAATTCCGTACTGCGCGAGCAGGTCCTGATGCGTGGTTCGCACGGAGACGCTATCGAACACGGCATCGACCGCCACATCGGCCAAGCTCTTCTGTTCATCGAGTGGAATGCCCAGCCGCTCAAAGGTTTTCAGAACCTCCGGCTCCACGGCATCGAGACTATCGAGCGTCGACACCGTCTTAGGTGCTGAATAATAACGAATGTTCTGAAAATCTATTTTGGGATAGTGAAGATTGGCCCAGGTCGGCTCCTTCTGCTCCAGCCACCACTCAAAAGCCTTCAGGCGGAATTCAAGCAACCACTCCGGCTCATCTTTTTTTGCCGAAATCAGCCGGATGGTTTCCTCAGTCAGCCCCTTGGGAAGGGTATCGGCCTCAACTTCGGTTTCAAAGCCGTAGCGGTATTCCCCGCCCATCTCCTGCGCTGTCTGCTTTTCATTCATACTGTTTCTCTTTCGCCGTTCATTACGGAGACATAAATACAACCAGTTTGGTCACATTTCAAGATATAAGTTATCTAAATACCTATTTTATTTTTTGAATGCGTAATTCGAGGGACCAGGGTTGAGGAAAATAAGGCAAAAAAAACAGGCCCGGATCACAGATCCGCGAATCAAGGATCACTTCAGGAACAGGCGCCCTTATCTTCATTGATGAGCCCGGCCACGGTCAGTCCGGCATAGAATTCGCGCATCTTTTCATTCAGCCGACTCATCGACCCAGAGATGGTGCAATGCCCGAAACGGGAACACCCGCAGGTCTTTAAACAATTCACCGCAGCAATCTGACCGGTCACGGCCTCCATTAAGTCTAATAGCGTCACCTCTGACAGGTCGTGAATAATCTGGTACCCCCCGTTGGCGCCTTGCACAGAGCGCAAAACAGAGGCTTTCACCAACCGTTGCATGGTCTTAGACATCACATCAAACGGCACCTGATGCCGGTCGCACAGCTCGCGCACAGAAAACAGCTTGCCGGGATTGGCACCCTGCATATCTACCAACGCCATCAGCGCATACTCAACCTGTTTAGGAACGGTGCCAACAATCATACATTCTCCCTCAATCTCTGCACAGTATAGGGCCCCGGCCGCACAACGCAAGATATAGGTTTTTATTTGTCTTATATAATTGACAGGAAGCGCCCCTAAAGGAGACTGTTTCAGTCAGCTTTAAAAAAAGGGAAGAGGACGCATCATGGAAATATCGGTTACAAAAAAAGCGATCAGCCAGCTACTCGGCAGCGGAGTCAGCGGAGAAAACTTTCTGCGCTTAGGCGTACAACAGGGAGGCTGCGCCGGCCTCTCCTACTCCGCCTTCATCGACGACATGCTCACCGAAGCGGATGATGTCGTCTATGAACAAGGCGAACTACGCATCGCGGCAGACCGCGAATTCATACACCTGATCGACGGACTGAACATCGACTTCTCCGACGATCTGGTTCAACCGGGGTTTATTCTCAAAAACCCCAACTCGCAGAAATCCTGCGGCTGCGGCTCGAGTTTTAAGGCGAACGAAGAAGACACCGTCACCCCTTGCGGAGGAAATTGTTCCTGAGCGGAACAAGCGACATTGAGATTACGCTTTCAAGGAACGTAAAAAATAAAAAAATAAAAGCGAGAGAAACCCATGCCTGTACCCCCCACATCTATTCTCGGCGGCGAGTCCGTTTACTGCATTAACGAAGCGCAGCTCAAAGAGGCCGTGCGGCTGACCGAATCGGATTCGAAATCGGCTCCGAAGCTTCAGAACCTGATTGAGCAGGTTGAAGGAACGTGCTCTCGAAACGAGCGGGCCGCCCTCGCCTTCACACTCATTCAGCGCCTGCGAACGGCCACAGATTAGGCCGCGAGAGAGCGCGGCAGACTAAGAACCTGATTAGGAGGTTGATTAAGACCACAGCTTCTTAATTGGTTTCGTACTGTTCATCTTAATCCTCTCAGGTCCCCATCAATTCCAATCATTGGAAAATTGAATCATGAATGAACCTCGCGCAGTTCCACCGCAACCAAAGAGAATTTACAGGATAATGGACAACAAGATTATTTCTTCCAAATGCAATCTCATCATCTTGTTGTCAATTATCCAGTAAAAAATAGTCCTTTTTGGCTACTGGTGAACAATAGACTTGCTGAGTAAAACGTGCACAAAAAACAAGAAGCTAAACGTGGGCGGTTTTCGACAGAATGATTGATAACAAAATGATGAAGAAATTCCTGTGGCCAGCAGTTCTCCAGCCTCCGGCAGATCTGCTACATCGGCAAAATAATTTTGTTATCCATAATTTTATCGAACCTCTTTGGTTGCGCCCCGAACCATCAAGGGATATCTCAAAAATGTCCGGCGTATAAAAATGCACCTCTCTGACTGCCAGCTTAAACATGACTAAAAAAGGCGCGCTTACGTTGCAGGATGTAATGTTGGGAAGGATTAAAATCAGGGCTAGAAGGTTGGTTAAGACCACGGATTCTTAATCGTTTTCGTACTCTTAATCTTAATCCTCCCAAACTCTGGAAAATCGAACCACGAAATACACAAAACACACGAAAGGGTGAATGCTCGATGGATCTAATTTTCGCGTGGTTCGTTTATTTCGTGGGTATCCGGCTCACGCGAAACCGCCAGCTTCAACTAGATTTTCTGATGAAGCAGGGGTAGCTCCACCGCATCGCTTAGCGTGCGGACTCCCCGCAGAGGCAGGAAATCGGGGCGGGGGCAGACAGGCTGGAAGCCTCTCCCACTTTACGAGGCAGACTCAGGAAGGGAGAAACCCCTACCCCGGTGGCGACTAGCACGGTTGAGCCCTCGCCAACCAACAGGACGGAACTCTCCGAATGGAGGGCTGAGCCGGACGGTGTCGCCCGACTTTCGTTCCGCCAGCCTGTTGTTCAGCGCGCCGCGGGGCATGCGACGGACTAGAAAGCGCAGATCGTCCGCCTCCGGCGCGGAAGCCATGCTGTAGGGACGAGAATCGCCCGCCTCGTTAAACAACACGGCACATTCGCCAGTCTCAAACGCATAGTCTCCGCGCTCAAGGAATATATCAAAAATCTCCGGTGTATGAAAATGCACCTCTCTGATGTTCAGACTAAACATGAGTGTGATGGTCTTGTTTGAGCTATAGGATGTCAATGCCGGGGAGGAGTAAGAGCAAGAGTAAGACCCACACAGCTTCTTAATCGCAATCCTGCTCTTAATCTTAATCCCGTCGTTCCCATTCGCGAATATTTGCGCTCATTCGCGGTTTTAATTCCTCTTCAGTTCGCTAGACTACTCGGTATGAAAATCAATCCCTTTAAAGCATGGCGGCCGGCAGACGAAAAAGCCGGGGACGTAGCATCAGTACCCTACGATGTAGTGACAACCAAACAGGCGGCTGCACTGGCCGCGGGCAACCCCGCTTCCTTTCTGCACGTGGTGCGCGCGGAGATCGATCTGCCGGAAGGCACCGATGTCTACAGCGATGCAGTCTACGCCAAAGCCAACGAGAACCTTCAGAAGATGAAGGCCGATGGCGTACTCATCCGCGAAGAACAGCCCTGTCTCTATCTCTACAGCCAGCAGATGGGCGATCACCTGCAGTACGGGATCGTCGCGGGCTGTAATATTGAGGACTACGAAAACGGACTGATCAAAATCCACGAAAACACCCGCAAGGTGAAAGAGCAGGACCGCACCCGCTACGTCGACGAGCTCAACGCCAACACCGGCCCCGTATTCCTCACCTGCAAAGACAGCACCGCTGTCGGCGATTTGATGGAGCAGATTGCCGCCACCGAAACACTCTATAAATTCACCGCACCCGACGGCATCATCCACACCGTCTGGAAGATCAAAGACACCACTGCACTAGTCGGAGCGTTCGGCGATGTGCCCGCCTTCTACGTAGCGGACGGACATCACCGCTCCGCTAGCGCGGCGGCGGTCGGACGTATGCGCCGCGAGGCCAACCCGAACCACACCGGCGACGAACCCTACAACTGGTTCCTCGCTGTGATCTTTCCGGAAAGCCAGCTCAAAATTCTGCCCTACAACCGCGTCGTGCTCAGCCTCGGCGAACAAACCGCCGAAGAATTCACCGCCAAACTGAGTGAAAGCTTCGATATGTCGTATAACGAACTATCCACCCCGAAACAGACCGGTGAGATCTGCATGTACATGGATGGGAAGTGGAGCACGCTCACGCCCAAAGAGGCAATTCCGTCCGACCCAGTCGGCGCGCTCGATGTGAGCGTGCTACAGGAGCGCGTGCTGGCACCGCTGCTCGGCATTGACGACCCGCGCGAAAGCAACGACATCGACTTTGTGGGCGGCATCCACGGCACAGCCGAACTGGAGCGCCGCGTGAACGAGGGAGAGGCCGTTGTGGCCTTCTTGCTCTACCCGACCACCATTGAGCAGTTGATGGATGTGGCCGACGCCAACCTGCTCATGCCGCCCAAAAGTACCTGGTTCGAGCCGAAGCTCCGTTCCGGGCTGCTGGTCAATACATTGGATTAGGCAACTGCGTTGCGGCACAGCGCTTCGCGGCGCAAGAGCAACGCTTTTTCCAATGTTTGAAACCCTATTGCATAGGGGCGCACAGATTTATCCAAACATTGGAAAAAAGAAACAAGCCGCCATGCTATGGCTTCCAAGGTTTGGAAAGCCATAGGACGGCGACTTCTTTTGTTTTCACTGGAGTGAAAACTTAGCGTAGTCTGGCGTCATGCTTTCGTTATTTACCATTTTTGCAGGTTCCTTTGTGGTGGGGCTGTCCGGTGCGATGGCGCCGGGGCCAGTTCTAACTGTGACAATTAGCGAAACGCTCAAGCGCGGCTTTAAGGCCGGGCCACTAATTATACTGGGCCACGCTATTCTTGAAATCATTCTGTTGGCACTGATCGGGCTGGGGCTGGGGCCGTTTTTTGAGCACCCCATCGTCGTCATGGTCTTTATGTCCGCCGGAGGACTGGTTCTGCTGTGGATGGGCATTCAGATGATCCGAACCAACAAGCGGATCACAGAAGAGGCACTGAGCGCCACCGGCACCCCATCTCCATACGGCCCGGTTCTGGCAGGAATTGTTCTCAGCGTCTCCAATCCGTTCTGGATTATCTGGTGGGTGACAATCGGCATGGGCTTTGTGACGCAGTCACTTCAACACGGGATGATCGGCCTTGCCTGCTTTTACTGCGGCCACATTCTGTCCGATCTGGCGTGGTACAGCTTTGTGTCCTTCAGTGTATCGGCCGGACGCCGCCTTTGCCCACCGATGGTCTACCGCGTCCTGTTCCTGCTGTGCGGAACCATGCTGACTGTTTTGGGGTTGGTTTTTATCGCAAAAGTAATCCGATAAAAAAAGGCCGCCCGTTTAAGGACGACCGCTGGCTGAGCCTACACCCAACTAATTTTCCAAGCTTTGGAATCTAGATCTTCTTGAAGCAGAGGGTGGCGTTATGTCCGCCGAAGCCGAGCGAGTTGCTGAGCGCGACGTCGATGTTCATTTCCCGTTTTACATTGGGAACGTAGTCGAGATCGCATTCCGGATCGGGCGTGGTGTAATTGATAGTCGGCGGGGCAACGCTGTCGCGGATGGCGAGCGCGCAGATGGCGGCTTCGACTCCGCCAGCAGCGCCGAGCATATGGCCGGTCATTCCTTTAGTGGAGCTGACTGCAGTTTTATAGGCTTTTTCTTCGCCGAGTGCTTTTTTGATGGCGAGGGTTTCACCGCTGTCGTTGAGCGGGGTGCTGGTTCCATGGGCATTGATGTAGTCGACATCATCGACCGTGAGCCCGGCGTCTTTGATGGCAAGCTTTATGCCGCGCGCGGCTTGCGTGGCTTCGGCATTCGGGGCGGTGATGTGATAGGCATCGCCGGTGCGGCCGTAGCCGGCCAGCTCACAGTAAATTTTTGCGCCGCGTTTGAGGGCGTGCTCTTTTTCTTCGAGAATGATCATGCCCGCGCCTTCGGACATGACAAAGCCGTCCCGCTCTTTGTCGAAGGGACGGGAAGCACCTTTCGGGTCGTCATTGCGACGGCTCGTGGCGCGCAGAGCGGCGAATCCGCCGACGCCGAGCATGGCGATGGAGGCTTCAGCACCGCCAGCGACCATCACATCGGCATCGCCGTACTGAATGATGCGCATGGCTTCGCCAATGGAGTGTGTTCCGGACGCGCAAGCGCTGGTGACACAGAAATTAGGACCCTGAAAACCATACTTGATGGAGACATACCCAGAAAGAATGTTAGTGATCATCTGCGGGATGAGCTGCGGGGAGATGCGGCGTGGGCCTCCGTTGAGGGCGCGTTCGCATTGTGTGCTCATGAACTGCATACCGCCGATTCCAGAACTGGCGATGACGCCAACGCGTTCGTGATCGAGCTCTTCAAAGTTGAACGCGGCATCTTCAACCGCCATCACTGCGGCGGCCATACCGAAGACAGAAAATGGATCCATCTTACGGGCAGTTTTTTTATCAATAAATCTCTCAACGTCGAGGTCTTTCACTTCGCCGCCGATGGTTACAGCATACTGATCGATATTATCGACCTTTTTCACCTGACCAATACCGGACACGCCGTTTTTGATATTTTCCCAGAACAAGTTGAGTTCATTCGCCACCGGCGTCACCACTCCGAGTCCTGTTATAACCACTGTACGACCGCTCATAATTCACCTCCGCAAACTGAAATAAAAAAGCCGGGAACCCGATAAAAGGTTCCCGGGCTGCTCCTCAAAAAAGATCTTTATTCGCCCAGACCTTTAGACGTCAGGTAGTCGATCACAGCACCGACGGAAACGAGCTTTTCAGCGTCTTCGTCCGGAATTTCTGCACCGAATTCTTCTTCGAAAGCCATAACGAGTTCGACGGTATCGAGCGAGTCCGCACCGAGGTCTTCGATGAACGAAGCGCCGGGGTTGACCTGATCCGCATTCACGCCAAGCTGCTCAACGATGATATCTTTTACTTTATCTGCAAGTGCCATTGTGTTTTCTCCTTATTTCGGCTCCTGATTAGAAAGCCTGTTTTTACCTA
>Ga0307990_1002920_pt1 | contig 13351 bp, 12 predicted proteins | sample EllFjometagen129_FD_203168 | JGI IMG/M metagenome (GOLD analysis project Ga0307990, IMG submission 203168) | Marine microbial communities from Ellis Fjord, Antarctic Ocean - #129 | ecosystem: Environmental > Aquatic > Marine > Unclassified | place: Southern Ocean | collected 2014-10-08
TTAAGTGTAGTCCTGATAACTCTCGGGCTGGAGCTATGGCTTATGAGGCTGTATTACGACAAAAACTTGCCCACGGAGAGCCTATAATAGAAGTAAGGAAAAAACAACAGACTCCTTTATTCTTAGACTTTGCTGACAAATGGCTTAAAACCTATGTAGCAACAAATAATAAACCTTCTGAACAGACTCAAAAAACTTGTATGGTAAGAAAACACCTTAAGCCATATTTTGGTAAAATTCCTTTAAACAAAATTACATCGTTACAAATAGAAGAATTTAAGGCCAAAAAACAAGTAGATGGACTATGTAATAAATCAGTTAATAATTTACTAGGTATTATAGGAAAATGCTTAAGGACTGCTCAAGAGTGGGAAATTATAGATAAAATACCAAAGATTAAATCATTGAAAGTAGCTCCCCAAGCCGTTAATTACTTAAATGAAAAAGAATACAATCTCTTATTAGAATCTATTGACCAAAAAAGCCAATTCTATGAAATGCTTTTATTCACTCTTAGGACCGGCGTTAGAATAGGAGAGTTACTCGCTCTAGACTGGTCTGATATCAATTACGCTAATAAAAGTATTACCATCAAAAGAAATGTAGTTAATGGAATTGTCGGGTCTCCCAAAAACAATAAATTCAGAACAATCTATTTAGCTCAAGATATATTTCAGATGCTATCAATAAGAAAAAGAGCTAGCGGTTTAGTTTTTCCAGGTGAGAATGGAACTTACTATAGTAGATTTTCTTGTAGGCGCAGTTTAGAAAAGTTTTGTCACAAGGCTAATGTAAAAAGAATTGGCTGGCACGGGCTCAGACATTCCTTTGCTTCTCAATTGGCCACTAATGGAGTGTCCCTTAAAACCATTCAAGAGCTACTAGGACACTCTGACCTTAAAATGGTTCAGCGGTATGCCCATTTAGAGCCAATAACCCTTAGAGAGGCTATCCAGACTTTAGAGCCAAAAAATAGCTTTAATTTGAATATTGGATACAATACGGAGACAATTCCTGAAATAGTCTTAGAACAAAACAAAAAACAGGTCTCGTAAATCTCTAAATAGCCAATAAAAACAACAAAAAACAGGATATTAACCTGTCTAATGTTATGTGGGTGCACAAGGATTCGAACCCTGGACCCCTTCGGTGTAAACGAAGTGCTCTAACCAGCTGAGCTATGCACCCTCTTTCTGGTGGGCGAAAGAGGATTTGAACCTCCATGGAATTGCTTCCACAAGCCCCTCAAGCTTGCGCGTCTACCAGTTTCGCCATCCGCCCTATTTTTTAACGATAGTTTCTTTAAGTTTTTTCTTGTAGCCTCTTCGTAAAAAGTAAAGTTTAGCGCGATTAACTTTGGCTATTTTTTTTATTTCAATTTTATCAATAGTGGGAAGATTTAGAGGAAATATTTTTTCTACACCTATACCGTTAGATACTTTCCTAACGGTAATAGTGCCACCAATTTCCTTATTATGTTTTTTAGCAATAATGATACCTTCAAAATATTGAACTCTTTCTTTCTCTTCTCCTTTAATGTTTAATTCTTTAATTTTTTGATAAACACGAACAGTCATACCTGGCTTTAAGTCAGGTTTTTTGTCAGATTTATTCTCTTCCTTAGTATTTTCTTCTTTTTTTTCAACAACCTCTGATGGTTTATCAGTAGTTGGAATATTTTTATCCTCTGGCATATAAGTAACTTATATAAAGTAAATAAATAAAATAGAACCTTTAGTTCTATTATATAGCTTATTTTTTATCTGTAAAGTATAATATAACTAATTATTTTACTTGTCAATAGATTTTTTTATTTTTTTTAAGTAATTTAAGATTTTAGTTGTAGCCTTACTTAAACAACCGTTCTTATTTATTACTTTGAAATCATAAATTTCTTGATGTTTAAGCCATTCTTTAGTATAACTCATTCTTTCTTTAATATGTTTTTGGTTATTTTTATCTCTATTTTTTAGTCTTTTTTCAAGTTCGGATAAAGGGGCTTTTATAAGGATTGCTTTGATATGAGGAAATAATTTTTTAGCTGTCATTACCCCCTTATATTCAATTTTCCATATACCTAATTTTTTACTGTTGGCGACCCTTAAAAGTTCTTTTTCACTAACTCCGTAATAATTATCATTATATTCACAAGCATACTCAACAAAAACTCCTTTCTTTATATTTTCTTTAAATTCTTTATCGCTTATAAAATAATAGTCTTTAGCATTTTTTTCTCCCACCCGCTTTTCTCTTGTAGTGGTAGTAATAATTTTTTCTAATTTTATTTGTTTATTTAATTCTGATATAATAGTATCCTCACCTGCGCCAGATGGACCAGAAATTATAACAATATTTTCAGCTATAAGCTGTTTATCTTTTAGTTTCATTTGATAAAAAATTAGTTTAAATCTATAATAGAAAAATAACACGGATAAAATTAAAAAACAATAATCCGTTATCATTTATGTTTTTAGAAAAATTAGAAATTCAAGGATTTAAATCTTTTGCTAGTAAAAATAGCCTATTATTCCCACAAGACAAAAATACAGCCAAAAAGAAATTAACCGCTGTAGTTGGTCCTAATGGATCGGGTAAATCAAATATTGCTGATGCAGTTCGTTGGGTTTTAGGTGAACAAAGTAGTAAAGCTTTGCGTGGCAAAAAAGGTGAAGATGTAATTTTTTCTGGTTCTGATAAAAAAGGTAAGTTGGCTATGGCTGAAGTTTCTTTGTATTTAAATAATGAGGATAAATCAAGACAAGACTTAGGTGATGTCGACTCGCCTTTACACTATAACGAAATTGTCATTACTCGTCGCTTATTTAGAAATGGGGATAGCGAGTATTTAATCAATAATAAAAGAGTTAGATTATCCGACATTCAGATGTTACTTGCTAAAGCTAATTTTGGTCAAAAAACCTATAGTGTTATAGGTCAAGGTTTAGTAGAAAATTTTTTAAACACTAGTCCGGCTGAGAGAAAAGATTTTTTTGATGAAGCCACGGGCGTGAAAAAATTTCAAATTAAAAGAGATGCTGCTTTAAATAAACTTCAGGGTAGTCAAGAGAACTTAGAGCAAGTTGCTCGATTAGTGGCAGAGATAGAGCCCAGACTAAAAACTTTAACTAGACAAATAGATAAACTGAATAAGCGAGTAGTTTTAGAAAAAGAATTAAAACAAAAACAAATTGAGTATTTTTCTCAACTTTGGCAAGTTTTAAATTCTAAACTTAAAAATTTTAATTCAGAGTTATTAGATTTAGAAAAAAATGACAGAGAGCTTAATTTCAAATTAGATAAGATTAACTCAGAATTAGCTAGTTTAGAAAATATACAAGAAGAAAGTGAAGAAAAAAAAGAATTAGAAAACGATTTGACTATTTTAAGAAGTCAGATAGTTCAAAATAGTCGTGATTTAGCACAGATAGAAACTCGTATAGAAATTGGTTTAGAAAATTCAGGTAAGTTTGATCTTTCTTGGTTGTCAAAAAAACAGAGGGAAATGAAAAATAATATAGAATTACTAGAGAAGAAGGAGTTTGTTTTAAGTGAGGAGTTGGAGAAATCTACAGATAATCAAGACTACTCAGAATTAAAAGAAGTAAAATCTAATATTAATGAATTAGAAAACAAAATTTTAAGCTTTAAACCAAAACAAACAGAAATAAAGAGTTTAGTTAGTGAATTTTGGGAAAAATTTAAGAATTTAGATTTAAAATCTTCTAATTTAGCTGATCAAATAAATAGTTTACAATCAGATTTTGATGATAATATTAATAATTTTTTCAGTGATACTCCCAGAGAAATGGAAAATCTTAGCGAGTTAAAAAATTGGAAGGAAAGTTTAGTCTCTTGGCAAGATAAACGTTCTCAATTAGAGGACAAGGAGCAAGAATATAGATTAAAAATTTCTAGCTTAAGGCAAGACAAGGATATAAAAAATAAACAAATAAGAGAGATTAAGGTTGAGCTTTTTTCTATTGAGGAGAAAATATCTAAACAAGGTAAGCAAGAAAATATAACTCATTTAAATAAACAGAAAGAAGATTTTGTAGAAATTAAAAATTCTTTAAATGAAAAAGAACAAAAAATTCTACAATCTTTAGCGACTATAGAGGGTCAAGAAAGGTCATCTCGACAGAAGGTTTTTGTTATACAAAGAGAAGGACAGGATTTGCAAATTAAGATTAATAATAATTCAGCTAGACTTAGTGAACTAAAAGTAAGAATTGCCCGAGAAGAAACCAAGCAGGAAGATTTAGAAAAAGATATTAGACAAGAGGAATTATTATTGTCAGAAATTGAAAATTACCAAGGAGAAAAAATTATAAACCCTGAAGAAAGTTTTTCTAGAATTTCTAATATTAAAAGACAATTAGAGATTATAGGTGGAATTGATAAAGAAACTGAAATTGAATATCAAGAAACTAAAGAAAGATTTGATTTTCTTTATCAGCAAAGTTTAGATTTGGAAAATACTATTAAATCTCTAGAAAAGATAGTTTTAGAATTAGATTTAAAAATAAAAGAACAGTTTGACCTTGAGTTTAAAACTATAGATAAATATTTCAATGAATATTTCAAGAAACTTTTTAGCGGTGGTCAGGCTCAGCTTATTAAATTATACAATGCTGATGAAAAAGAAGCTGAAATTGAAAATGATGAAGTAAATCAAAAAATTAAGTTTTTAAAAAAGCATAATGCCACAGGGCTGAGCGGGATTGAGATTAAAGCCTGTCCTCCAGGTAAAAAAATTAGCTCTATAAATATGCTTTCAGGTGGCGAGAGGGCTTTAACGGCCATAGCTTTGATTTGTGCTATTATTAGTGCTAACCCAGCACCGTTTGTTTTTTTAGATGAGGTAGATGCGGCTTTAGATGAAGCTAATTCAGAAAGGTTGGCTGAGATATTAGATGAACTGTCTCATAAAACACAATTTATAGCCATTACTCACAATAGAGCTTCTATGAAAAGATCGGGTTTAATTTATGGAGTTACTATGGGAGATGATGGAGTGAGTAAATTACTGAGTATGAAACTTGAAGAAATTAAGTCGTCCAATAAATTTTCTAAGTTACTGCAATAAAAAACTTTAAACATTTAAAAAATATTAATATTTTGCTATACTTAAAATAGTTAATAATATAGCTTATTTATGAAAATTAAATTTTTATCAATATTAATCTTATTTTCGGTTATTTTAGTTTCAGGTTTTGGGTGCAAACGCTTGGATAAGAGTACCCAAGAAGCAATTACGCCTGTAACTATTGAATATTGGCGCGTTTTTGATGGAACTGATGATTTCTCTGACATAATTGCTAAATATAAATCTATGCACCCTCATATAACCATAAAGTATAAAAAATTACGTTATGATGAGTATGAGGAGGCTATCTTAAATGCTTTAGCTGAAGACAGGGGGCCAGATATTTTATCAATTCAGAGTAGTTGGATGAAAAAGTATCAAAGCAAACTTTCCCCTATGCCTGCAGAAACTACCATGGCTTTTATGGTTACTAAAGGGACGATAAAGAAAGAGCAAGTTCCTGATATTCGTGTAAATAAGTCTTTAACTTTAAAACAATTACAAGATAGTTTTGTTGATGTAGTTTATGATGACGCGGTTATAGACGGCAAGATTTACGGCTTACCTTTGTCTGTAGACACATTAGCTTTGTATTATAATAGAGATTTATTTAATAATGCTGGTATAACTGAAATACCTCAATATTGGAATAGAGATTTCCAACAAAATGTAAAGAAACTTACCAGACATGATAATCGTTTCGGTATTATTCAGTCAGGAGTAGCTTTGGGAGGGGGAGAAAATGTAGAAAGAAGTGTAGATATACTCTCTGCCTTAATTATGCAAAATGGTGGTCAAATGCAAAGCTCTAGTGGTCAAATACTTTTTAATACTGTGCCAGCTAATTACAAAAATAATAATTACAATCCCGGAATGGAAGCACTACGTTTTTATACAGATTTTGCTAAACCCGCTAAAGAGGTGTATTGTTGGAGTGATGAATTAAACAGTTCTTTAGATATGTTTATCAGTGGAAATTTAGCTATGATGCTTAGTTATTCATACAACCTACCTGTAATAAAAAGCCGAGCTCCGCAATTAAACTTTTCAGTTACTAATTTTCCTCAAATTGAAGGTAGCACGGTTAGTTTTAACTTTGCTAATTATTGGTTAGAAACAGTTTCTAGTAAGAGTAAAAATAAAAATGAAGCTTGGGATTTTATAAAATTTATGACAGCTGAAGCACAAGTGAAATCTTATTTAGATAAAACTAAAAAACCAACAGCTTTAAAGTCCTTGGTAAATTATCAAAAAGAAAAATATCCTGAATTAGGCATTTTCGCTGATCAAGTTTTAACTTCTCATACTTGGTATAAAGGTAAAAATCCTATTGCTATGGAAGAAATTATGATCGAGATGATAGAAAGTGTAAATAATGGTAGTATAGATATACAGGCAGCAATTAATTTAGCGGCCTCTAAGGTGCAACAAACTGTGAAATAAAAAAATATTAAAAACTATGAAAATGAAAACATTTAAAATATGGCTAGTTGGATTATTTTTAGTTTTTAGCTTGTTTATAATCATTCAGCCGGTTCAAGCTGCTTGGTCTTTAATGGATGGTCCTAGTTCTTCTTGTAGAGAATCTGGAGATTGTGAGTTAAATGATTTCATGAAAGTATTTACTCAGATTTATGCTATGATTTTTGGAGTAGTGGGTTCAATCACACTTTTAATGTTTGTAGTTGGAGGGGTAATGTTTTTAACTTCAGGTGGTAGCCAAGATAAAATTACTAAAGGTAAAAATGTTATAGTTAGTTCCATAGTCGGCTTAGCTATTGTTTTTGGTAGTTTTATGATAATTGATTATGTTCTGGAAGCTTTAGGTTATGTAAAATAGTAATTATTTTCTATATGCTAGATTTTAAAATAAAAAAATTGTTTGAGCATCAGTTGACTTGTGGAGAGACTTTAAGGCAGGCTAGAGAGAAAAAATTTTTGAGTTTTAATAAAGTTTCTAAAGATTTGGGAATAAAGAAAGATTATCTAGAAAAAATGGAAAACGATCAATTGTCTCAGTTACCTCACGGACTATACAGTCGACAGTTTGTTTTAAAATATGCTACTTATTTGGATTTAGATCAAGATTTTTTTAATAATTCTTTTGCCCAAAACAAAGCTTCACAATATAATTATTTTTCTTGTGAAAAGTTATCTAAGAATAGGTTTTTATCCTTTCCTAGAATTATAAGAAACATTGCGTTTTTTCTAATTATTGCTGTCTGCCTTTCCTACTTTAGTTTTTATTTTTTTAGCCTTATCTCCCCACCGCAACTTTCAATTTCTTACCCCCCTTCTAACTTCGTAGCCCAAGAGAGTATTATTGAATTGAGTGGTGAGACCGAGCCAGAAGCCATTATTACTATAAACGGTGAGTCAGTTTTAAATAATCAGGGCAGTTTTAGTAAGGAGGTAGATTTGAAAAATGGCATTAATCAGATTACGATTATTTCTAAACAAAAATACAGCAAGAAGAAAGTAATCACTAGACAAATATTATTAGAAAAACAATATGGAAAAAAATAATAAAAATCTTTTATTAGACGTGGATCAAGTCTTAAAGTCTGTTCCTATATCTAGTGAAGAAAAGGTAGCTGATCTGGGTTGTGGTAATTTCGGTTATTTTACTTTTTCAACTGCTAAAATGGTTGGTAAGAGAGGAGTAGTCTATGCTGTAGATATTATGAAATCTTCACTACAAGAAATAGAGAAGAAGTCATTAGAGGATAATCTTTCGCAAGTAAAAACAATTTGGAGTAACTTAGAACTTTGGCAAGCGACAAAAATTGAAACAGCTTCTCTAGATACAGTTTTGTTAGTGAACACTCTTTATCAGTCTGATAAACGTTCTGATATACTAAGAGAGGCTATTAGAATGCTTAAAAATAAGGGTAAAGTATTAATTGTAGAGTGGGAAAGTACTGACATTCCTTTTGGCCCTGAGCCTGAAAAAAGGGTAAAGAAGCAAGGTATTATTGACGCAGCCCCTAGACTTGGTTTACAATTAGAGAAAGAATTTAAAGCCGGTAAATATCATTTCGGTTTAGTATTAATTAAAGTTTAAAATTATGCAAAACATTTTAACAACTAAGTTTTGGTTTTCTAATAATCCTCCTGCCTTACTGCCAATTTTTTTTAATTTACTTATTATTGCTTTGGCTATTTTTTTGTTAGCTAGTTTGGCATTTTATGTTTTAAAAAGAAAAAAATCTGCTTATCAATATATATTTTCTTATTTATTTGATTTTAGTTTAACTAATCTTTTCATTGCTATTTTAGTTACTTTTTTTAATTACGAGAAAATAACTTTTTTCTCCGCTCGTTTTTGGTTAATTTTGTGGTTTATTGAGTTACTTACTTGGCTAGTATTTATACTTATAAAATTGAAGAAGATACCAGAGAGAAGGAAAAGAAAAGAAAAAGAAAAGGAATTTAAGAAATATATTCCTCATTAATTATTTAATATTGTTTATTTTTAAAGTCTCTACTTATTTGGAGACTTTATTTTTTTTGCCAGGGTATAGGTTTTTTTTATAAATATATAGGCGTCCTTAAGTGGTTTTATTTTACTGCTTCTCTTTTGATATCTAGACTCTTCCCATTTTACGGGAATTTCTTTTAAGCGATACTTTTTTCCCTTAGAGTAAATGATCAGCTCTGTATCAAAAAACCAATTATCATCTTCTATTAAGGGTAATATATCTTCTCTTATTTTATTATCTATGGCTTTAAAGCCACACTGCAGGTCAGTAAATTTATGGTGTAAGACGGCTTGAGACAAAAGATTATATAGTTTAGAGCTAATTGTTCTTATAACCCCTCTTTTTGTTTTAGAGAGAGGAAGGAGTCTTGAGCCCCAAACTAAATGATTTTTCTCAGAGTAAATTGATGAAAGTAAGCTATCTAAATTTTCCAAAGAAACAGCAATGTCTACATCCATGTAAGCAAATATATCAGCTTGAGATTTTTCCCAGGCATGTTTTACAGCATTTCCTTTGCCTTCTTTTTTTAAATTATAATATACTACTCCTGGATGTTTAACTGAGATTTTTTTAATTATTTCTAAACTATTGTCTGAACAATTGTTTAAGACCACGGTTATTTGAATATTAAAAAACCAGTTTTGTTTTTTTACAAAATTTAAAAGTATAGTAATATTTTTTTCTAAAATAGATTCTTCGTTGTAGGCGGGGAGACAAATTTCTACTAACATAGTTTATCTTAGTATTATATAGAATATTATAGCAAAAAATGAGATAAAGTATAAACTGTATAGAAATATTTTTTGTTTTACATCAGTATTGTTATGAGTTAATAAAATTAATAAGCTTATAATTATAGTTAAATACCAAGGCATAAACCAAGGAATACAGGTTAGAAAGAAAAATATAGTAGCTAAAACCCAGATAAATATATGATAATTAAGTAGTTGCCTATACTTATATTTTTGAGAAAGAAACAATGATAATGCTGAAAAAATAATTATAAATATAGTTTGACTTATTAGAGCGGAATCTTTCCAAGAAGTTTTAAAAATATTTTTAATGATTCCAATAAAAGGAGAATGTAAGACGGGGTTTATAATATTTGTTTGATTTTGAATAGGTAATAGTAGAGTTTTTAGATTAACGTTTTTATCTATTAAAAATATACTAAATAGTGTAGAAAGTATTATAAAAAATAAGAAAAAAATAAAAATTTTTACCTTCTCAGTTATTAATTTTTTATTTAAAATTATTTTTATGCCAGCTAGGGGTAAAAAAATTATAGCGTAAGATTTAGTTATAAAAGCTAAAAATAAAAAAGTTATAGATAAAAATTGTGTTTTCCAAGATGTTTTGAAAAGATAATATAATGAAAGTAGAAGAAAAAATATTATAATAATGTCATTGTGTCCGTTTATTAAAAATTCAAAAAGTAAATAAGGATTAAAAGCAAATAAGTAAAAAGAAGATAAGGATTTAGTAATTTTATAAACTAAACCAGCACTACCAATAAAAAATAACCAAAAAACTAGCTTAAATAGAAGTAAGGAAATAATTAAATTATTATTTGCAATTTTAGTTATACCGCTACCAATATTTAAAAATAGCGGTCCATAAGGACTATAGCGGCTAGACCATTTATTTTCTAAGATATTATATAATTTATCATTATATTTAAATTCACTATAGCTATGCTCATAAGGGTTTGCTTGATGATGAGATATAATTCTAGATTGATAAATATAAGAGAAAGCATCGTGAGAGGTTATGGGCCAAATGAAAATTAATAAGAAGCTAAATATAAGAAAAAATAATTTTAATTTTTTTTTATCAATTTCGTTTTTTTTTATTTGTTGATAAGATTTTATGTAAAAAAATAAACTTAATATTAAAATAAGAACGCTTAAGAGAAAAATAGCATCAGAGTAACTAGTGAGAGTTGATCGTTCCTCTATTCTTTTTCTTAAAGGTTCAATAATAAAAAAACTCAACATTATAAAGGTTAAGATATAATTATAAAACCAAAAGTTAGAACTATAAAGAAGTTTTTTTAACATAAATTATACTTATATCATCTGTAAATATTTGCTCCCAATTATCGGAGTCTTTTAAAAATTTAATAAGATTATTTTTAGAATTATTTTTTAATTTTTTATCTATTGCTTTGTACCATGTTGAGTCTTTTTCTTTAATTTCTTTTACTTTATTCATCAGTATAAGGTTAATTTGATGTTTTTCTAAGTGTTTTTTTAGTTTATCCTCATCAAAGAAATCTACATATTCTTCCAATATAGTGTGTTTTTCATATTCTAACTGTGGCATGCGACCATCAATAAATAATTGTTTTTCTGGCCAAACCCAAATTAAATATCCGCCCCAATCATAGTTATTTAACATTTTTAATTCTTTTAAATCTGCTCTTTCTTTAATAAGATTCACTGCTTGGCAAGGATATTTGTTACAGTAAGCTTGAAAGGGTTTATTAGTGAAAGAAGTTGTTAAGCTTATTTTAAATAAAAGTAAAAGATAAATGATTATAAAGAAAATTTTAAAAATTTTATTATTTATATAATAATTAATTTTATTTTTTAAGATGTTTAATTCTTCTTTAGAAAAAATTGCTTGAGCTAAAGCTATCATAACCGGAAAAGAACTAATTAAGAGTAAGGTGGAATTTCTTTTTGATTTTATAGCCATTATAATTGTTAAAAAAATTAAAAGCCACCAAAAGATATTAATAGAAATTTTATTTTTTAAATATTTAAAATTTAGAAAAATTAAGGCTAAGAAAATACTAATGTAAGAAACGGTATAGTAGTTTATAGGCAAGTGGTATATAGGTAACCATTCAGAAATATAACTTAAATAAAAGGTGTTACCATAGCCTTTTAGAAAGCTGTATAATTCTAGACCGTAGGGATTTAAAAGGGTAATTACCAGAGAACTTAAAATAAAAATAAATAATAGAAAAATCTTTTTTTTACTTAGTATTTTTCCAGTGTTTATAAATTTAATTTTTTTAATAAGATTAATATGACTAATTATTTTTACAAACAAATATAGAAAGAGTATAGCTAGACCAAATAAGAAGCTGGCATGAGCGTTAGCCCAAAACAAAAAAAGAGGTATTAAGCATAATAGATAATTATATTTTGGCTCTTTGTCGTATTTAGCAATTATAATTAAAAGTAAAACTAAATTTAGAATACCCATTACTTGCATGCGTACACCGAAGCTTGGAGCTAGCATAAAATAACCTAGTAGAGAAAAAATAAGATAGAAATTTTTTAAATATTTATTTTTATCGTTAATAATTTTAATTAAATAAAATAATAAAATAACAACTAAAGTAGACATTAGGGCAAAAATTATTGATAAGATTATATAACCAAAATTTTCAAATATTAAAAAAGAACCTAAATCTACAAGCCATTCATGGTTTACCCAGTCTTTATCTTTTAGAGTATAATTGTAATGATTTACTAATGACACTTCTTTATTCTGCCAAATATCTTGGCCCGCTTTTAAATGCCAACCTAAATCAGGATCTAAATAATTAAAGCTATTATTTAAAAATAAAGTAAATATTATTAAGCCAAAGAATAAAAAAAATAAATAATTTTTTTTAATTTTTTTTTGAAACATTTTTATTTTTTAATTAGATTAAGTGTGTTATATTAATATTATACTATATTATGCTGTCTTAACAAGTTTGAATTTTAAATTAAAATGTATATTAACGATATAAGTGAAGATTATAATGCTTTTGATAATTTTTGGTATAAAGCGAGGAGAAATTTATTAAAAATATTATTAAATAAGCATAAGGTTAAAAATGCTTCTATAGTTGAGGTTGGTTGTGGTGCTGGTAGCCAGCTTCTAAGTTTAAAAGAGTTTTCAAATAGTTTAGATGGTTGTGATATCTGTAAAAATTCTATTGCTTTAGCTACTAATTTAAATGTAGCAAATTTATTTGTTTGTGATATTGAATCTAACGTTTTGTCTAAAAAATATGACGTAATCTGCTCTTTTGATGTTTTGGAACATATAAATAATGATACGGTTGCTATAAAAAATATTTATAAATCATTATCTCCTCAAGGTTTATTTTTTTTCTCAGTTCCGGCTTGCAAGTTAATATTTAGTGGTCATGATAAAAGTTCTGGTCATTTTAGAAGATATAGTAAAAAAGAAATAAAAAATAAATTAGAGGAACAAGGCTTTGAAATTTTAGAATTATATTATTGGAATTCTATTTTATTTCCCCTTTTAAGTTTAAAAAGATTAATTAGTAAAAATAAAAATAAAAGTGATATAGATTCTTATTCGGGTTTGGAAAAAATTCTATTTCAAGTTCTATCTTTAGAAAATTTTTTAATAAAAAAAGGATGTAAGTTCTTATTTGGAGCAAGCCTTATTGGGGTTGCCAGAAGACTTTAATTTTTTAAGGATAGTCTTTGAGTTCATAAGTATTTCCTTTTTTAAAATAAATATGTTAGAATATATTTAAATAATGTTAATTAATTAAAAACTAGAAAGGTGGTGAATTATGAAAAAAAATTTAAAAAGTAAAGTACTTTCTTTAGCAATTTTATTTGCTTTAGCTTTTTCATTTGTGAGTTTTGTTAATGTATCAACTGTTTCTGCTGCTGGACCTGACATGGGTTTAAATTATGTCTCAAATACAGGATTAGGAGATACTGACCCAAGAGAAACTGCAGCTAAAATTATTAATATAGCTATGACCGTTTTAGGTTTAATTGCTGTAGTGATTATACTT
>Ga0307990_1002922_pt1 | contig 13344 bp, 5 predicted proteins | sample EllFjometagen129_FD_203168 | JGI IMG/M metagenome (GOLD analysis project Ga0307990, IMG submission 203168) | Marine microbial communities from Ellis Fjord, Antarctic Ocean - #129 | ecosystem: Environmental > Aquatic > Marine > Unclassified | place: Southern Ocean | collected 2014-10-08
GTCAGCGAGAACGATCATAAGATTTTGCACATTACCGGTGGTAGTAGTGTGGCCGTACTGTATGGGGCCTATCATTTCGTTGAAACACTCGGTGTACGATTTCGTCTGCATGGCGATGTGATTCCTGACAAGAAGATCGCTTTTGTACTGCCTCAACTGAACGAAATACAAAAACCGCTGTTCGATATTCGCGGAATCTTGCCTTTCCACGACTTTCCGGAAGGACCCGATTGGTGGAGCCTTGATGATTATAAAGCATACATTACTCAGCTTGCCAAAATGCGAATGAACTTCATTGGCTTTCATTGCTATCCGCCAAAGGGCGACTACAGCAGTTGGGATTACGGCCCGGAACCGCAGGTTTGGGTGGGGCTTCCTGAGGATGTCAATCCTGATGGCACGGTAAGATTCAGTTACCCCACCAGATTGTCAAGCACTTTTGAAAGCCACTGGGGGTACAATGAGGTCAAAACAAATCAATTTAGTGCAGGTGCTGTATTACTCTTTCCAGAAGAAGAATATGGCCCGTGGATCACTCTGGGAAACCGGCCCTGGCCCAAAACAGTTAAGGGGGCAAACGAAGTTTTCAACCGCAACGGCAGACTCTTCAATGAGGCCTTTTCATTTGCCCGCTCAATGGGTGTGAAAACCTGCGTTGGTCTTGAGGCACCGTTTCAGCTCCCCGTCACCTTACAAGATCATCTTAAACAGAAAGGGCTCAATCCTAAGGATCCGAAAACGATCAAACAGCTTATTAAAGGTATGATCACCAGGATTGAACGTACCCATCCTCTGGATTACTTCTGGTTCTGGACATCAGAGCGGTTTCTTGGAGTTCCCCCAAAACCCCACGAATCCCAGCGGATTATCAACGATATAAAAATCACTCAGCAGATACTCAATGAAAAAGGGAATCCTTTTGTATTTGGAACTTCTGGTTGGATGCTAGGACTCAGTGATCCTCTTGAGTTCGATAGAATCCTTGATAAAAATAATTTTATTAGCGTGCTTAACGAAGCTCTTGGTTTTTATCCTGTAGATGAAAATCTCAGCCTTATTAAAGGACGGTCAAAATGGGCGATTCCATGGATTGAAGACGATCCTGCTATAATTGCCCCACAGCTATGGGCAGGGAGAGTGCGCCAAAATGCGGCTGATGCGCATGCCTATGGATGCGATGGTTTGATCGGGCTTCTTTGGAGAACAAAAATTCTCTCCTCACAATTGACCGCTCTAAAGAACGCGGGCTGGGACCAGGCCGAATGGAATAAGCAGTTTGGCACTGCCAGAACTCCGCAAGTCAATATTGTGGAAGATAAACGCATCGGCGGCAAAACCGCTGTATTTAGTAATACGGTGATCAAAAATGCTGATTCGAATCAGGCGTATAGTGAACAGGTATATGGCTTGAGCAACTACAACATCAAAATACCAAATGGGACCTATCGAATCACGCTCAAATTCTGTGAGCTACATTATAAATCTGCTGGTAAGCGTGTGTTCGACGTTAAACTTCAAGGAAAAAAAGTTATAGACAGCTTGGATATATTCGCCAAGACAGGCCCGAACGTTGCATTGGACTACACTTTTGAAAATATAGATATAGAAAATGAGAGTCTACATATCGAATTCAATAGCAAGGTAGAATACCCCTTGATCTCAGCGATTGTTATCGATGGTCATACCCGGGCCTTTAACCAACTTACAGCTATGCCATATAGCAGGGCGTTAAACTGTGGCGGCGATGCAATCACAGGCACAATCTATGGTAAAGATCTTCAATTAGCTAAGAGGCATAAGAAAAAACATTCTGATGTGACCAAGGAGATGCCTGTCGACGACCATTACCGCGATTGGTGCCGCGGTGAATTCGGTGGTCAGGCAGCAGAATATTTAATACCATTCTTTAAAAAACTCGATGGTGGCGCTATCAATCGTGGTGTCGGACATCTTATCACCGCAAATTTGCCCAGACCCTCCAAATGGGACTGGGGGCCAGGCAGCATTAATACGGACTCACGTCCATGGGAAGTTGTTTCCAAGGAGTATGCCTTTGTAGACCAAATCCAAGCGATTCGGCCAAAGGTAAATGGGGCAGGTAATCTCGCTCGCTTTGACTATTGGCTTAATGTCTTTAAATATCTGCGAGCAATGGGCCAGGCAGGATGTGCCAGGCATGAGTTGCATCAGGCTGTCGTTGCACTCGACAATGAAAAAGTACCCCAGACCAAGCGTGAGCTTGTCCTTTCCAGAGTGTTGCCTGTTCGAATCAAATTAGCTCGACTTTGGGAGCAAATGATGATGTACAGACTGGAAACTGTAGACACACCTGGTGGTCTTGGAACCATCTCAAACCTGGAACAGCATGTGTTGAGAAACTCCTGGACGATACGAAAACACGTAGCTCGCAATGCAAGTCGATTCCTCGATGAATGGGACAGTCAGATTCAAGAAAGCCTCGACCAACCGCTTCCAGCTGCCGTTCATCCCACCAAAAAATACCTTGGAAAACCGCGGATTATTGTACCAACAATTCGAAATGTGATTAGTCACAATGAAAATATATCACTGAAAGTTATTGTGCTTGATAACGAAAGACCCAGGACTGCCCATTTGTATTGGCGAGAGATGGGTAAAGGTGACTTCAAAGCGATACCTCTAACACATGTAGGCCGAGCAGTTTACAAAGTTCATTTGCCTGTTAACGACATAAGTGTAATTGAGTATTACATTAGGGCTGTAATGACAAATGACAAATTGTTGATCTGGCCTGCATCGGCACCGGAAATAAACCAAACAATAATTGTACTGCCGCCCAAACCGATGTTTGAGTTTGAAAAGTCCAATTAAAGGAGAATTACTGTGAGAACTATTTGTATTTTAACGTCGGCTATGCTAATGACAGCTGCTGCTTCGGTCAAAGAATATCATGTTTCTGTCAACGGCAGCGACATGAATGAAGGCTCAGCTCGAAAGCCTTTGAAAACCATTTCTGCCGCTGCTGAAATTGCTCAGCCAGGGATATGATTACGGTGTACGAAGGTACCTATCACGAGCGAATCAATCCGCTGCGAGGTGGGCAGTCCGATTCTAAACGAATCACCTACCAGGCTGCCAAAGGCGAAAAGGTCGTCATTAAGGGTTCCGAGATCAATGTACGTCAGACTCTTCTCTATCCGGAAAAAACCGGAATCAACTATCTCACCGTTCGCGATTTTACCATGGAACATGTTCGCAGGCTCTTTGAGGGATGTGAAATGGCCGGCATCAAAATCCATGCCCCAATCGATACCCTCATCCAGAACAACCATATCCATCATGCAATCAGAGGGATTTGGCTCGACTGGATGACTCAGGGAACCCGCGTTAGCCGGAACCTGTTTTATGACAATATTCTACATGACATGTATGTTGAGGTCAATCACGGGCCGTTTCTAGTCGAAAATAACATTTTTCTTTCCCCTACAGTCATATTTGAACGGTCGCAAGGCGGCGACTATGTCCATAATTTCTTTGCCGGAAAGATCGATTTCTTGCCTGAACTTGGCCGCACAACTCCTTATCAGGTGCCACATGGGACAAAAGTTGGCGGGATGAGCAAGACATTCGGTGGCGACGACCGTTTTTATAACAATATTTTTATCGGTAAGGGTTATGGTTTGGCCGCCTACAATAAAGCGGTTCAGGTCTGTCAGTTCGATGGAAACGTATATTTCGGCGGCGCACAGCCTTCCAATAAAGATGTCAATCAGATTGTAATCACAGATGCCACGCCGCAGGTCAAAGTTGTTACAAAAGGCAATAATATTTATCTTGAATTGAACATGCCTACTGGCAGTGACAATACCATGAGAAAAATGGTGACATCTAAATTGCTGGGCAAAACAAAAATATCAAATGCTCCATTTGAAAATTACGATGGCAAACCGTTTAAACTCGACATCGATTATTTTGGCAAGCAAAGAAACGTTGCTAATCCCTTCCCGGGCCCATTTGAACAATCTGGACAGGGTGTGTTGATTCTGAAAGTTTGGTAAATATTATTGTTACGAGTTTTTATTATTTTAAAGGAAAAGAATGTTATTATGAAATTAATAGCTTATTTATTTATGGCATCGTCAATATTGTTGTCTTTGTTGGTTTGTCAGGCTGTGGGAAAGTCAAAACCGCCTAAAAACATTCGAATATGTTATGCCAAAAACGCAAGTTTTCAAGAGCAACTGGCAGCCAAGGAGCTTCGCAGGTATATTTATCTTCGCACCGGTGAATTGTATGAAACACAAACTGTCTCATCTGTTCCAGTCGGTGGTAATCTAATTGTGGTATCAGTAAAAGGCAGTGAACTGCTAAAAGTTACTGCATTTGATGTGGCAAACCTGGCGGAGCAAGAGTATTCACTAAAGACTATTGATGATAATGACAGAAAGGTTGTGGTTATCAGTGGCGGTGATTCGATAGCGGTTCTTTATGGAGCTTATCATTTCATTGAAAAGCTGGGCATCCGTTTTCATTTGCATGGTGATGTAATTCCCGACAAGAAGATTGCTTTTACGATTCCGCAGCTGGACGAGACTCATAAACCGGTATTCAAACTTCGCGGAATTCTGCCTTTTCATGATTTTTCCGAGGGTCCGGACTGGTGGAACAAGGATGACTACAAGGCTTATTTTGATCAAATGGTCAAGATGCGCATGAACTTCATTGGACTACACACCTATCCAGGTTGGGGTGCGGAACCGCATTTGTGGATTGGCCTGCCCGAGGATTGCAAGGAAAACGGAGAGGTGACCGATGGTCATGCCACAGGCTATGCCAATACCATGCGTAATGGGGCTTGGAATTACAGCGCTATGAAAACCGGAGATTTCAGTGGCGGAGCCCATCTGATCTTCCCGCATGATGTCTATGGTTCTGAAATTCAGGGTAAATATCTGCCACGCCCGGCGAACAAGCAGGAAAGTATTGAGCAATTTAACCACGCTGGCAAGATACTCAAAGACGTTTTTGTGCACAGAAAAAAACTTGGCATCAAATTGTGTTTAGGCAATCAAGTCCCCCTTTGGATGCCGCCAAACGTACAGACGCGACTTAAATCAATTGGACTCAACCCGAACAGTGATGAGGCAATTAAAAAGGTTTACCGCGGCATGTTTAAATGGGTCAAGAAAATGTATGATTCGGACTATTTCTGGCTGTGGACAACCGAAGGCTGGGTTCTGAATCCGCCTAAGAAAAGTGATATTGACCAGGTAGTGACTCATATAAAAATCGCCGCAGATGCTTTGCAAGAAGTGGCGACTGGAACAGGTCTGGCAACATGCGGATGGACCGTTGGCCCTCCGGGAGACCTGGCCGGTTTTGATAGAATTCTCCCCGAAGACAGTAGTATCGGCAGTATTAACCGCAATGTCGGTTTTGCTCCGGTGGAACCTGATTTCGCCAAAATAAAACGCTGTGACACCTGGGTCATTCCATGGCTTGAAGACGATCCTGCAATGGTTGAACCGCAGTTATGGGCTGGCAGAATTCGACGGGACGCCTATGACGCCTACAAATACGGTGTTGATGGCTTATTTGGGATTCACTGGCGAACACGTATCCTTTCACCTCAGCTCAAAGCTCTGGCTGAAGCCGGTTGGACCTTGCCTTCGAAGAAAGATGTTGAAAGTGTCAGAAAAGAGGTTGGAAGTGCCAAAGAAGCTAAAATTATTGAAGACTACAGTGATGGTGGCACAGTTGCCAGTACAACGGCGAGTGTTGCTGGGACAGAACTTGATGCGGTCTATCAATCTGTCCGCTACAATTTAAACGCTTATAATATCCGGGTTCCCAACGGGACCTATAAAGTGACCTTGCATTTCTGTGAGACACATTATACGGCTCCTGGCAAACGTATCTTTGACGTTAATATTCAGAGTAATAAACTTGTTGATAAACTGGATATTTTTGCCCAGGCAGGGAAACTCAAAGCTTTTGACCTCTCGTTTGAAGGCATCGTGATCGACAGCGGAAAGTTGCTGTTGGATTTTCCCAAACATATCGAGTATCCCTCGATCGCCGGCATAACAATTAATGGAGTCACAACAAAAAACATGCAGTTTGCAGGCAGACCCTTTACACGCAAAATCAACTGTGGCGGCAGCGTCTTCGCGGACTTTGAGGGCGACCTGAAACCAAAGGCTGCTTTGCCTCTTGTGAATTGCGAAGATATGCCGGTGAGGGATCTATATACGGACTGGGTGAAGACCCAGTTCGGCACTAATGCACCGCAGGCTCTTATTGACATATTTGTTAAATATGATGGCGGCCCCAGAACCCGGACAAGAGATCAATGGTTTGCCAATTTGCCTCGTATTTCCAACTGGAATGGCCCGGGAGCGATTTTTCCGCAAGCAAAATCGTGGAAAGATGAGATATCCCTGCAGTTTGCCTTTGTTGATGAACTGAAGACAATACGCAGCAGTATTACAACGCCTGGTGCTCTTGAGCGTTATGATTATTGGCTGAATACGTTCAAATACCAAAGGCAATTAGGTCACCTCAGCTGCATTCGCGGCCAACTGGATAAGATAATCGGATCTATTAGAAGAGAAAAAAATGCCGCCAAGATAAAAGAACGGGTGGAAAAAGAAGCTTTGCCGCTAAGGATTGCACTGTCAAGATCATGGGAAAAAATGATGACTTATATGTTACAGACCGTAACCAATCCTTCCGAACTTGGCACGATTGCCAATCTGGAGCAGCATTCCCGAAAAAACCTCAACTTTGTCAAGTTGCATGACAGTCAGATGGAGAAATGGCTTGGAAAAAATCTCCCCGCTGACATACAACTGTCAAGGGCATATACCGGCGCTGCCCGCATTATTGTTCCTTCAAAACGAACTCTGATCGAGGTCGGCGAAGCATTAAACCTCAAAGTCATAATTCTAGATCAGAACAGGCCAAAGGAAGCGGTGCTTTGCTGGCGTATACTGGGGGAAGATCGGTATCAAAAGATACCTTTATCTCATATCGCCCGAGGAGTATACAATGTTACATTGCCAGAGATTGAAGCTGACTTTGAGTATTACATTGAGGTAGAATCCATCGCAGGTAAAAAACTGATATTTCCAACTACAGCACCGGAAATTAATCAAGCGGTTGTAGTGATGCCTGAATGATAGAAAGAAATGGAATAAAACGAATCAAAGCAAAAGGTTTTGGCCTTTGAAAAATGTAGACTGATTTGTCATATGTAAAAAACTTGCGGTCTAAAACAAAGCGTTGTTTGAGAAGGGAGCAAAAATAATGAGACAATTCCTAATGATCTTGCTGGCTATTAGTTTGCAGGCCGATGCACGTGAAATCGTCAATGATAACCAGTTGATGCTGTGGTATAAAGGCCCGTCGAAAGACTGGAATGGCGCATTACCGCTGGGAAATGGCCGTCTTGGGGCGATGGTTTTCGGTGGTATTGAGGAGGAACGTTTACAGGTTAACGACGATACGTTCTGGACAGGCACTCCCTCTTTTAAGGAATCAATTCAAAGTGAAGGCCCCAAACATCTGTCTAAAATTCGACAGCTGGTGTTTGAAAACAAATGGCAGGAAGCCCAGGAACTATGGGGCAAGGTTATGCCGGACGGCGTTGGATGGAGCAAATATCAGCCCGTGGGAGACATTCTGCTTTCGTTTCCCGAGCATCAAGAGATTACCCATTACCGACGTGACTTGAATCTGGATACGGCAATTTCCACAGTATCTTATCGGCACAAAGGTATTGTGTATAAGCGGGAATACTTTTCCACTCCTGTTGACGATGTCCTGATGATGAGAATCACCGCCTCTGAACCGGGTGCACTCAATTTTAGTGTGACCTTATCCGGCTCGCATCCGGACAAGGGCGCACAGGAGGACTACGCGCAAACACGTGTGTTTTCCGACAACAGCTTGCTTCTTACAGGTCAGAGCAGTCATGGTACGCTTCATTACCACGCTAAACTGCTAACGAAAATGGAGGGTGGCCGCACCATTGCGAGTGCGGGCAAGCTTTACTTCAAGCAGGCCAGTGCAGTGACTCTGTATTTCTCGGTGGCTACCAATTTCGTTAATTCCAGAGACGTCAGCGGGAATGCCCAAGCGAAATGTGATACTACCATGGAAGGTTGCCGGGACAAAACCTTTGAGGAGTTGAAAACAGCTCATATCAGCGAGCATCAGCGTCTTTTCCGCAAGGCCCACCTCTCCCTGCCCGCTTCGGAACACAGTGTGCTACCCACAGATGAACGGTTGGAGGCCATTCGGAACGGGGGAAATGACGCGCAACTCTGCGTTTTGCTTTTCCAGTTCGGTCGTTACTTAATGATTTGCTCTTCCAGACCTGGTGTTCAGCCGCCCAATCTGCAGGGAATCTGGAACGATCGCATGAATCCGCCGTGGAATTGTATGTATACCTCGAATATCAACATCGAAATGAATTACTGGCCCGTGAACACGGCCAACCTGTCGGAGTGTATAGAACCTCTCATTCGATTTGTTGAAGATGTCAGTCTGACTGGACGGATCAATGCTCGGGACAAACTCGGCTTAAACGGTTGGTACATGAGCTTAAATACCGACCTCTGGAGAAGCTTGGGACCCATACATGGCTGGAGCTTTTATGACACCTGGACGACCGCAGGAGCCTGGTACTGCAATGCGCTATGGGATCACTATGCATTCAATGGGGACCAGGCATATCTCGAACGTATCTATCCGCTCCTGAAAGGATCCTGTGAATTTTCACTCGACTCGCTTGTACAACACCCCCAACACCCCTTCCTGGTTACCAATCCATCAAGTTCCCCAGAAAATACTCATCATAGGCAACAGGGGATCGACTGGATCAAGCAGCCCAGCATCTGTGCGGGTTCCACCATGGATATGCAGATTCTGCGTGACCTCTTCCAACATTTTGCCCGAGCATCAGAAATACTCGGTCAAGATTCTGATTTACGTAGACAGGTACTGGCAGCACGCAAACAGCTGGCACCCACCCAAATCGGCCGATTTGGTCAGGTCCAGGAGTGGCTTGATGATTGGGATGACCCCAAGGATTCGCATCGACACGTCTCCCAACTCTATGGCCTCTTCCCCAGCGACCAGATCACAATCGAGGACACACCAGACCTCGTCGAAGCTGCACGCGTCACCATTGAGAAACGCGGATTAATCAGCACTGGCTGGTCCATGGCATGGAAAATAAACCTTTTTGCCCGCATGAGAGATCCGGAAACAGCACACAAGCTTATTTACTATAATTTCGGCTTTAGGCGTGACAACGTTCGATCCCGGGGTGGCTATTCCGGCGGCGTGGGTAACAACATGTTCTGCTCTCATCCGCCCATGCAGATCGATGGCAATTTTGGTTTCACTTCCGGCCTAGCTGAGATGCTGCTGCAATCCCACCGGAAAACAGTACGCATTCTGCCCTGCCTGCCGAAAGAGTGGCATGAGGGTTTCTTTACGGGACTCAAAGCTCGGGGAGGCTTCATCTGTGATGCCACCTGGAAAGAAGGACGTGTTGAGGAGATTGTCATAACTTCAAAACTGGGTGGAACACTAACTCTCGTTGCAAACGGCCAGGAAATGTCCCTAGAGACAAAAAAGGGCCGCCGCTATCGGTTCGACGGACAATTGAAAGGGGGATTGTGATAATCCAGCATGTCGGTTGGGTTCAAGCCATTAGCGCATTACAACCCGTTACCGAGGAAGCCCAACAGTTACGCCATTGCCCCAGGCTCCCGGACATACAACGGTTCCTAATCCTGGATAGAGTCCAATCACAATGCCGGGCTGGCAGAAATAGCCGTATTTAAACAGTAACAGAACTGAGGTTTATCATATTTTACCAGGCTTTATATCAACAGGGGGCGTACTGAAGTCGCCCGCACAAATAACCGGATAATCAGTTATCCAATAGAATAATGAAATCCACAACTATAATGATATAAACACAACAAACACCATGAAGAATTCAACTGTTTTAATGACAGCCCTTATGATGTTCATTGGGCATAATGTGGTATACGGATTCAATTGAACGCTTGTATCGCTCTCCGCTTCCTTGTATTATCACTCCTATTGGTGGAAAGGAAATTGAATATCAATGGAAACAACACGATTCTTCAATTTGACTTGTGTACGTTTAAAGAATAGCGATCTGGAACTGCTGGTTACCCAATCCGTTGGGCCACGAATTATTCGTTTGAGTCTGAATTTGCTGAATTGGAAACCCTGGGGCCACGCACCACCCTCACGTCGGGTGAATCAACAACCCATCGCGAAATGTGGTCACTATATTCCCGAGTCGCCTTTGAGGCAACAAACAGTTCAGCCGAGGCTATTGTCCAAAAGTTCAATCTATAGGCGACCCCAGTTTTGAATGAAAATGAATGATGACTGTTCAATAGGAGATAATTCTGTGTTTCGCATGAAGTTTATATCTATCTGCATATTCGTTTCAGTGTGTCACATATCAGTGGCAGCTGAATCCACGTCTCAATCGTCCATGGCTATTATTCTATCTGCCGACCCCTCATTCCAGGAAACATTGGCAGCAAAAGAAATACGACGATACATCTATTTGCGTACAGGGATCTTGTTACCGATTACAGGGCCTGCATCAATCAGTGATGACACCATAGTTTTGGTTATCGATAAGTCACTACGAGACCAACAGTATCAACTAAAGACCGTCGCTGAGAACAATCATAAGGTTTTGCACATTGCCGGAGGCAGCGGTGTGGCCGTTCTGTATGGGGCCTATCATTTCGTTGAAACACTCGGTGTGCGGTTTTACCTACACGGTGATGTGATACCCGACGGCAAAATACCGTTTGTCATCCCATCTCTCGATGAGGCTCATAAGCCAATATTTAATCTACGCGGACTTCAGCCGTTTCATGATTTTATGGAAGGGCCAGATTGGTGGAATGTTGATGACTACAAGGCGTATGCTGCACAGATGGTAAAAATGAAGATGAATTTTCTCGGGCTCCATTCGTATCCCTGGTTTAAACCGTGGAAACATGTTCCGCCGGAACCAGGAGTCTGGATCGGCTTGCCGGAGGATGTAGATACGGTTAATGGCCATGTCAAATTCAGTTATCCGGCCAGTTGGGCCAACACTGCCAGACCGGGTCCAATTGCTAATAATGCATGGGGACATCTACCTGGTAAGACCGGTGAATTCAGCGCTGGTGCTTCGCAGATATTCGAACGAGACGATTACGGCGCCGAAGTTATGAACGGCTTGACTCCATGGCCGAAAACCCCCGAGGATAGTAATGATCTTTTTAATCGTGTTGGCGATATGTACAGTGATGCTTTCGGTTTCGCGCGTCGTATGGGTGTGAAGGTCTGTATAGGTTCCGAAACTCCCTACTGGGTGCCGGATGAAGTGAGTTTCAAGCTCAAGGAACAAGGTCGCGACCCGGACGATCCAGCGATTCTGCGTGAACTGTGCAGAGGTATGTTCACCCGCATAATGAAGTCACACCCTGTAGACTACTTCTGGCTCTGGACCCCTGAGCGACCGTTGGATCCAGGCAAAACACAGTCAGACCTTCAAATGATTCACGATGTTGCGAAAGAAATGGATTTGCCGATTGGTATAGCGGCGTGCGGATGGGGTTGGCTGGCTCATCAGTTCGCGGCATTCGACAAGACACTTCCGAAAGATATCTGTTTCTCCTGCATCAATGAGAAACTTGGATTCGCGCCAGTTACTGCCGAATTTGGAAAACTGAAAAACAGGGAACATTGGTGTATTCCGTGGATGGAGGATGATACTGACATGATTGCGCCGCAGTTATGGGTCGGTCGTGTATGCAAGGACGCCGCAGACGCGAAACGTTTGGGCTGTACTGGACTCATGGGCATTCACTGGCGTACGAAGATAATCGCACCTAATCTTGCCATGTTGGCACGTTGCGGTTGGAAGATTAATGAGAACGCGATAGCGTTACGTGATGTTATTGGCAGCTCAGGCACCGTCGCTATTCGGGTGCACCGGCAACGTAGCAGGACGGCTGACGATTATTATGCTGATTTCTGCAGGGCAGAGTTTGGTCCTGCTGTGGCTTCACAAGCAGCGATTATTTTCTCACGGATGGATGGACAGTTGCCGAGACCAGCTTGTTGGGCTTTGAATGGTGCCTATGGTCAATCAGCCGGGCCCGGCGTGATCGGCGACGCTGATAGACGTTCCTGGGAAAACGTTGTCAGGCATGAATATGCTTTTGTGGATGAATTCGCTTTGGGGCGACAGAAGGTTGTCGGCGCCGGAAATCTGGCTCGTTTTGACTATTGGCTTGGTCAATTCGAATACCTTAAAGCCATAGGTAAGGTTCGCTGTTCTCGTTGGATTTTTGAACAATCAGTATATCGTGCTGAAAAAGCTGCGGAGACAGAAAAGACTGCCACAATCGAAGCCGCGCTCAAGGCACGTTGGCAGCTTTTTATTGATTGGAGTGATATGATGACCCATTTACTTGAAACGGTAAGTACTCCCGGCGAGATGGGAACAGTCGCCAACCTTGAACTGCATACGCGGCTATCGGCAGGATACCTGACCAACTTTGATTCAAGACTCGAGAAACTCTTAGGTAAACCGCTTCCATCGGATCAGGCTGTTCCTGTTAAATATGCGGGCAAGCCACGTCTGATCGTGCCAACTGTACGCAGTGTCGCAAATAAAGGAGAATCACTGAAACTTAAGATCATCGCACTCGACAAACAACCGGTAAAATCGGTTGTCGTGAACATCCGTGCACTCGGCAAAGGCGAATGGCAGACAATACCGGTTACACATGTCGCTCGCGCGGTATACGAGGCAAAACTGCCTGTAGTCAAAGACGATTTCGAATATAATGTCATCGCAGAAACAGCCGGAAGCGAAAAGCTCATCTGGCCTGCAACCACACCAGAGATTAATCAGACAGTAGTAGTAAATTAGTTATTACATAGTTGGCGTAGAAAGAAAGGACATCATGAAGAGATTATTGGGAATATGTTTATTGTTCTCTGCGGCTGTGCTATTTGCCGGGCAGAGTGATACGGCAATGACACCTAATTGTACTATAGTCTATCAAGACGACACATCGACTGTTCTGAAGCTGGCTGCCAAGGAAATGCGGCGTTATCTCTATCTGCGCACGGACAATTTGTTCCAGATACAAACAACCCAACCATCAGAAGGGGATGCGATCCGGTTCAAGATCGACAAAAAGCTGGATGAGCAGACATACTCTCTTAGGACATCAGCAAAGGGTGGAAAGAAAGTGCTGACCATCTCCGGTGGCAGTGATGTGGCGGTCCTTTATG
>Ga0307990_1002925_pt1 | contig 13334 bp, 18 predicted proteins | sample EllFjometagen129_FD_203168 | JGI IMG/M metagenome (GOLD analysis project Ga0307990, IMG submission 203168) | Marine microbial communities from Ellis Fjord, Antarctic Ocean - #129 | ecosystem: Environmental > Aquatic > Marine > Unclassified | place: Southern Ocean | collected 2014-10-08
CGCAGATTGACGTGGTCTGGTTTCCGGATGGGGCCGGGGGCGACCGATTTGAGGAGAAGACGTTTGCCGGGCCGTTGTCGCGAATGACGCGCGAGGCGCTGGATTATATTCAACGCAATTATCTGAAGGAGACGGTGATCAAGCATCCGGATCGCGCCGAAGCGGAGCGGGTCTGGAATTTTCCGTATGCGGCGGTGGAAGAGGCGTTGGTGAATGCGGTTTATCATCGATCCTATGAAATCCGCGAGCCGGTCGAGGTGCGGATTACGCCCAACGATTTGGTGATTCTGAGTTTTCCGGGGCCGGATCGGTCGATCCGGATGGAGAATCTGCGAGCTGGGAAAGCGGTGAGCCGCCGGTATCGGAACCGCCGGATTGGTGAATTCCTGAAGGAACTGGATTTAACGGAGGGCCGGTCGACCGGGATCCCGAAGATGCTGCGCAATATGGAAGTGAACGGTTCCCCTGCGCCGGAGTTCGATAGTGATGAAGACCGCACGTATTATCTAGTTCGTCTGCCGGTGCATCCGCAGGCTGGAGCAGATGAAAAATACGAAGGAACGACCCAGGCACCGACCCAGTCAACCGACCCAGTGACCCAGTTAGTGACCCAGTCAGTGACCCAGTTGAATGAGAACGAAATTCGGCTTTTGCAGATGGTAGGATCCGGTGAGGTTTCTCCAAAAGCACTGCGGCAACAGTTGGGAATTAGCCATCGGACATTCTTTCGAAACAATTATCTCAACCCAGCTTTGGAGGCGGGATGGATTGAGCCGACCCTTCCCGAAAAACCAACTAGCAGCAACCAAAAATACCGTCTGACCCAAAAGGGCCGTCACATGTTGGAGAACCAATAATGCCGAATTTAGTCGAAGTAAATTATCAACAAACAGGCCAGAGCACCAATACGGATGAGTTGGGTATGCGGGAGATGCAGGCGCGGGCCTATGAGTCGAGGAATGCACAGTATCTTTTGATTAAGGCTCCTCCGGCATCCGGCAAATCCCGCGCCTTAATGTTTATGGCTTTGGATAAGATGAACAATCAGGGCGTAGCCAAAACGATTGTAGCGGTGCCAGAACGCTCCATTGGTTCATCCTTTGCATCGACTGAGCTTTCCAAGTTTGGCTTTCACTCCGATTGGAAGGTGAACAACCAGTGGAACCTATGCACTCCGGGCGGGGATGCCGGTAGGGATCACTGTTTTCAATTAGACGAAGGGTAATTTTCAATTGGACGGACGTAAACTTTCAATTAGACGCTACAAAACTTGCAATCAGACGGGCGGTGGGACAAGCCTGTGATTTGTAGCAAAAGGCGAGGTGGTCAAGAAGGTTCCCCCCATTGGAAAACGGATTGTGAAAATGAGTGAGATGCGGGCATGAAAAATTTACCTGAGAAAACATCAAACTTTGTGATTTTCCAGACGGAGAGCGGCAAAGTGAATATCGAGGTCTTTTTTCAAGACGATACGCTGTGGCTGACTCAAAAGAAGATTGCGGAACTTTTTGAGAAGGGAAGAAGTACGATCACGGAGCATCTGAAGAACATCTTTGCTGAGGGTGAATTGGATGAACAACGGGTCTGTCGGGATTTCCGACAGACCACTTCGCACGGGGCTAACTGGAAATAAATTCTTAACCACGAATTCACGCGAATAAAGTAAAAATGATCAGAATAACTAAGGACAGACCTGAGATGTCGCACGAAAGTGCTTTTGGTTTTCCAAAAGAAGCGAAATAACAATGATTCGTAGTTGGCTCAGTTTCTCATTATTCTGTACCTAATTATTATGATCTATTCTCCTTTTCTAGTGGTTGAAAAGGGGCAGGGGTCGGTCCTATGAAATGATGTTTTCCAATGGTTGGAAAAACGGAGGGGAAGTTTTCCAATGTTGAACCACTTCCTTGCGGTCGTTATTTTGCTTTCAGCAAAATTATCTATCGCTACGCTTTCGGGGAAAATGATGATTTAGATGGAGGCGAAAATGCAGGCGGCGACGATTAAACTTTTTTTACCGAACGGCGAAGCGACGGGGATTCGCACGGCGGAAATATCGAACTGGACGGGCAAGGCGATTGCCAAGGGTCAGGGTCAGGTCTGGATATTAGACATTGGTCAAAAACGGGGCAGCCGATGGATTTACGAAAATGGAAATTTGAAGTGGGCTTGATTCATCAAGCCCGCGTGACTTGTGCGAGGGAGAAGAGGGTGTGATGGTGCCGCCCTTACCCAACCGTCAGAGTCTCCGGAAGAAGGGGTGGGATTATACCGCTTCCGGCGATTATTTTGTGACGATCAATACGCATGCTGGCCGAGCTCTGTTCGGGGCGATTGTGAACGGGAAGAGGGTGCTGAATGCGGCGGGGCAGGTTGCTGAGAATTGCTGGAAGGAAATTCCGGCACATTTTCCAAGGGTGGCTGTGGATGAATTTGTGATTATGCCAAACCATGTGCACGGGGTGCTGCGTTTTCATCGCGCGGACGTGGGGGGACGTGCCGTTTCGCTGGGCGATGTGGTGGGGGCCTATAAGGCGGCCGTTTCGCGGGTTGTCGGCAGGGGCGGGCAATTGCCCTCCCGTTCGCAGAAGCCGATTCCGGCCGGGGCATCGGCCATTTGGCATCGCAATTATTGGGATGTGATTGTGCAGGATGAGAAGGCGCTGTCGGGGATTCGCAATTATATCCGGTTCAATCCGCAGAATTATGATGCGGTGATGAATGTTGGAGATCCGCAATGGGCGGGAAATGAGAAATTGCTGGAGTTGCCCAAAATGGGGTTCCTGGCTTCGCGGGGTGCGGATATGCCGCAGGGTCGTTTACCGGTGAAGCTGGGCGAGGCGATTGTGAGCGGGTTTCTTTCGCCGATGGAGCGGGCGGTTTTTGAGGCGGGGCTGGAACATAAACGACCGCTGATCTGGGTGAAGCCCTGGGGGATGGGAGAGGCCTCCTGTTCGGCTTCTATGCGATGCGCTCTTGATGAGGGGCGGTTGTTGATTATTTCGCCTTTTGCAGATTGTGTTGATGTTCCTAGTGTTCGGCGTGCGGCCTGGTGCAATCAATATGTCCTGATCCATTGTGACCGCATGGTGGTTGGTTATCTGAATCCCCGCGGGATGCTGTCGTGTATTTTATCTGAATTAGACCCCGAAAAGGAGATCATCTATTTGTGATCAAAAAAACGGTACCTGTCCGCCATAGCTCGCAGAGCGGCGGCGGGAGATCGGGTTCCACCCAATAAAAATCAGGAGATGACAGGGGCTTAAAAACAAATGGGTGCAGGCTAAGCCTGCTTCCATCCGCCGCCGCCAAAGGCTAAGGCGGGACAAGAGGGTTGGAAGAGTTGGACGCGGCAGGCAGGATGCCTGCGGTACGGGTTCCAAAGTTTGGAAAAACGAAGTGGGTGCGCCTGCGGCGCGTTTAAAGGGCGAGTGCTATGACACAAAACGAAGCAATCAAGGTTTTTGAGCAGCGTGATATCCGCTCTCTCTGGGATGATGAGGCGGAAACGTGGTTTTTCTCCATTGTGGATGTGGTGGCGGCATTAACAGATAGCCCCAACCCTCAAGTCTATTGGCGAGTGCTTAAAAAACGCTTGAAAGACGAGGGAAATGAAACCGTTACAAATTGTAACGCTTTGAAAATGCGGGCGGCGGACGGCAAAATGCGTAAGACGGATTGCGCGGATACAGAACAGCTTTTCCGGCTGATTCAGTCGATTCCGTCGCCGAAAGCAGAGCCGTTCAAGCTATGGATGGCACAGGTAGCCAGTCAGCGCATTGACCAGATTCAGGACCCGGAACTCTCCATTGAGCAGGCGATGATGGATTACAAACGTTTGGGCTACTCGGATAACTGGATCAACCAGCGTCTGAAGTCCATCGAGATCCGTAAGGAGCTCACCGATGAATGGAAAAAACGTGGGATGGAGGCGGGTGTTCAATTTGCCGCGCTGACCGACATCATCTATAAAACATGGGCGGATAAAACCGCGAAGGAATATAAAACCTACAAGGGGCTTAAGAAGGAAAACCTGCGCGACAACATGACTAATAAAGAGCTGGTGCTTAATATGCTCGCCGAGCTTTCCACGAAGGAAATTTCCGAGGCGACCGAACCGGATTCGTTCCCCAAGCATAAACAGGTTGCGAAACAGGGTGGAGAAGTGGCTCGTAATGCGCGGTTGGAGCTGGAGTCCAAAACCGGCAAAAAGGTGATCTCTCCGTTGAGTGCCAACCGCGGGGCGATGCTTAAAAGTAGTGAGGATTAACGAGATGCCGAATTTAGTGGAAGTGAATTATCAGCAAACAGGCCAAAGCACGAATACCGATGAGTTGGGTATGCGGGAGATGCAGGCGCGGGCATACGCTGCCCGCGATGCACAGCATCTTTTGATCAAGGCTCCCCCGGCATCCGGGAAATCCCGTGCCTTGATGTTCCTTGCGTTGGATAAGATGATCAATCAGGGCGTAGCCAAGACCATTGTGGCGGTGCCGGAACGTTCCATCGGTGCATCTTTTGCATCCACTGAGCTTTCTGAGTTCGGCTTTTACTCCGATTGGAAGGTGAACCCGCAGTGGAACCTATGCACTCCGGGTGGAGATGCAGGGAAGGTTAAGCAGTTTAAGAAGTTTCTTCAGAGTTACGACAAGGTTTTGGTCTGCACCCATGCCACGCTTCGTTTTGCTTTCGAGGCTATCGATACTCAGGAGCTGAACAATACTTTGATTGCAATCGATGAGTTTCATCATGTGTCCGTGGATGCAGATAACCGTTTGGGAGCCGTTCTGAAAGATATTCTGAATGAGACTTCCGCTCATGTAATCGCGATGACGGGTTCCTATTTCCGTGGGGATAGCGTCCCGGTGCTTTTGCCGGAAGATGAAGCCCGTTTCACTCATGTGACTTACAACTATTATGAGCAGTTGAACGGCTACGAATATTTGAAGTCGCTGGGCATCGGATATCATTTCTATCAGGGGAAATATACCACTGCCATTACTGAGATTCTGGATACGGATAAGAAGACGATCCTACATATTCCGAATGTAAATTCAGGTGAATCGACTAAGGCGAAACATGATGAGGTTGGATTCATCCTCGATTCCATCGGCGAAATGCAGCAGCAAGATCCAGATACTGGAATCATGACCCTGAAACGGCATGGCGACGGCAAGTTGCTTAAGGTAGCGGATCTGGTTTGGGATGAAGCACGGGATCGCGACAAGGTGATTAACTATCTCCGAAATATTGAGAAGCCGGAAGATATCGATTTGATCATTGCCCTTGGCATGGCAAAGGAGGGGTTTGACTGGGTTTTCTGCGAGCATGCTTTGACGGTGGGGTACCGGGGATCGCTAACAGAGGTGGTTCAGATCATTGGCCGCTGTACTCGCGACAGCAAAAATAAGTCTCATGCTCAATTTACCAATTTGATTGCCCAGCCCGATGCAACGGATGATGCGGTCACGCTTTCGGTAAACAATATGCTCAAGGCGATCTCTTGCTCCCTCCTCATGGAACAGGTGCTGGCTCCTAGCTTCAAGTTTAAGGTGAGAACGGATGATGATGACGAACCGGCCAAGCCAGGAGAGTTGAAGATTCGGGGTCTAAAAACACCAACAACCAAGCGGGTGAGCGACATCATCGAAACAGATCTGGACGACCTGAAGGCATCGATTTTGAACGATTCTACGATGCAAAAGGCGATGCCGGGCAACGTAGATCCCGAGGTAATCAATAAGATCCTCATCCCGAAGATCATTCGCACCAAATATCCCGACCTTTCGGAAACCGAATACGAAGAATTGCGTCAGCATGTGGTGGTCGATTCGGTTATGAGGGGAGCGGAAATTAAAGAAACCGGCGATACGCGCCTTATCCGGATGGCGAACAAGTTCATCAACATCGATGACCTGCATATCGATCTAATCGACAGCATCAATCCGTTTCAGAGAGCCTTCGAGATCCTCTCCAAGACGGTGACGGCCAATGTGTTCAAATCGATTATGGATTGCATTGAGGCAACCCGCATCCAGATGACGGAAGAAGAAGCCATTCTGCTCTGGCCGAAAATCAACGCCTTTGTAAAAACACATGGGCGTGAGCCAGAAATGAAAGCATTTGATGCGCTGGAAAAACGATTGGCGGAGGCATTGGTCTATCTTCGTCATCAACGTCGGGAGAAAGGGCTTTAATCATGGATGCTGAATTACTCCGCAAAATGATTGGTGAGGATGATCTGGGTTTGCTCAATGTGAAGCCCAAGCAATCCGCACCTATATCCGCCGATAAGCGATTGGCTGAATCCTTTTATGAGATTCAGGATTTTTATAAAAAATATGGCCGGGAGCCAGAGCCGAATATCACAAAGATGCAGGAGTTCATGCTGGCAAAACGGCTTGCTGGTCTCCGCAAAGACGAGAAAAAAATCTACGCTCTAACCGATCTGGATGAATGCGGCCTTTTAAAGCCCTCCAAGGAGCCGGAGAGCGTCGAGGAGGTTCTGAAGGACGACGCACTCAACCTTTTGGGCGATAAGCCTGAGGACAGCATTTTCAAGCTTAAGCACGTGCCTGAAGCCAAGGATCTTCCCGATTACGTTGCAAGCCGGAAACCATGCAAGGATTTCGATAAGTTTGAGCATCTGTTCACGCAGTGCCATGCGGATCTGGATGCTGGCAAACGACAGTTGCGTGCTTTCATCAATGAGCAACAAATTGAGGCAGGGGAGTATTTCATCCTGAGCGGTGTCATGGTTTATGTTGCCGATATGGGCGAGAAGGAAAAGAAAAATGCGAAGGTGAATGCCCGGTTGCGTTGCATCTTCGAGAATGGCACCGAAGGAGATCTTTTACTGCGCTCTCTGGCACGAAACCTCTACAAAGATGGACGACGTATTACTGAGAATTCAGAACGGCTAATGAACGAGCTGAAGGATTTAACCGATGAAGATAAGCAAACCGGGACCATCTACGTGCTGAAATCTTTGAGCACCAACCCAAAAATCGCAGCCATTGAAGATCTGTATAAAATTGGATTCAGTTCGGGTGCGGTGGAAGATCGAATCAGGAATGCGGAGAACGAACCGACCTATCTCATGGCCAAGGTCCACTTGGTTGAGGTCTTCGAGTGCTACAACCTTAATCCTCAGAAGCTAGAGAGCTTATTGCATACGTTCTTTGGCTCAGCCTGCTTGAATATCGATGTATTCGATAAAACGGGGAAACGCTGCACTCCTCGCGAATGGTTTATCGCCCCTTTGAGTATTATTGAAGAGGCAATCAACCTCATTCTTACCGGTGAAATCGTAAACTACCAGTATGATCAGCAGGCTAAACAAATTGCTCAGAAATAAGGAGATTCGAAAACAAAAAACGGGTCAGCCGATTGAAATTAAAAAAATATGTTTTCCGAGGGGTGGAAAAGAAGATGGATGCCGGCGTTGCCTCGTTATTTTTTTTTGCGAAAAATCACCTATCGGTTGCCATTCCGCGTTGCGTCATTCCTTTCGCAAGCTTCAGTCTCATTTCGTGTCGCTTTCTGGGGAATAAAAAGCACATTCATTGATAAGATGCGACCGTTGGAAAAGAAACTCTGCATCGGAATGCGGAGCCACTGTGTAGCGCCGGATTGCTACTTGCTTTGCGTCCAGTTCGGCTTTTACAACCGCGCTTTCATCGGCACAAAGCCGATCCGCAAATGCAGAAGTCCGAACAGGTGGCCCCGTAGGATCAGGGGAAAACTCAGGGACGCTAAATATAAATACCGGAAACGAGCCCTAGCCGACCTACTACTGCGATAAAGACCGATTGACAAAGCGTCACTCTAAAGATACATTTTGAGGCAGGTTATGAAACGAAAAATCATTTTGTACGAAACAGAAAGCGGGGCGTGTCCGGTTGCAAAGTTTGTTCGGAAACAGGATGTAGCGGTTCAAAAAGCAATCTTGTCAGCTCTGGAATTTGTGGAAGTGGATTTGAACCCGGATCACCTGTTTCAGAAGATGGTGAATACAGATGATTTATGGGAAATCCGCGTGCGGAAAAGTCGAAACATTTTCCGGCTGTTATGTTTCTTCGACGGAACCGCACTGATTGTGGCGGCAAATGCATTCCAGAAAAAAACGCAAAAGACACCGCCGCAGGAAATCAAAACCGCAGAGGCACGAAAAAGAGAATATTTCAGGAGGAAAAACAATGGCTAATAAAAAACAACTCGGCAAACCGTGGGGCGAGCTGCGTGACGAACTGTATGCAGAAAATCCCGGCATGGAACAGGATGTGAAAGTTTTCGTTGAAGAATTGCGCATACAAGCACAGCTTCACAAAGCCCGTAAAGATGCCGGACTCACTCAGCAGGAGGTTGCGGAGCGCATGAACGTCAACCGTTCCTATGTCTCCCGCCTAGAAACCAACCCAGAAAATCTAAAGCTAGGAACATTGGCGCGATATGCTCAAGCCGTTGGAATGCACCTAGACGTTGCTCTTCACGCCTAAGGATTTGTCGCCGAAACCGGGTCAGCCGATTGAAATTAGAAAATGATGTTTTCCAAGGTTTGGAAAAGAAGATGAGTGCAGGCTCAGCCTGCTTCCAATGCTTGGAAAAATCATTTATCGGGCTTAGGCCCAGGGGAGCCAGGAAAGGCCTTCACGCAATCCCTGGTGAATTCGTTCTGCTGAATCCGGCTGATAGCCGTACACCCGCATTCCAAAAATATGCAGCATGATGCTGGTGGCGCGCTGCTCACTCAACGCCGGGCCATACTCTTTTTCAAGGTAGCTCTGGTACAGCGCTTCAATCTCCTTCAGCTTGGCAGATGCCAGTTTGTGAAGGTCATTGTTCTCGGCGGCCAGCTCAAGTTGGGTTTTGACCAGAAAACAGCTGCAATAATCGTTCTTCGTTGACTGCGTCACATTGTTTTCCAAAAGCCGGCAGAGGCCTTCGCCAATGCTCGGCGCGCTGTCCAGCGCTTCGCAGATTCGAATGACCGTTTTTTTGGCATAGCGTTCCAGCGCTTCGCGATACAGCCCCTCCTTATTTCCAAAGGCCAGATAGATTGAACCGGGTTTCAGACCGGTGATCTGCACGACCTGCTGCATCGATGACGCACTGAACCCGTGCTGCCAGAACAGGTCGATCGCTTTATCCAATACTTCATCTCTATCAAATTGGGCTTTCGCCATGGAACACCTCGTCTTTAGGTTTCAAATTACTTTTAGAGAACTAACCACAAACAACTTGAATAGTCATTCAAAAACAGCAGGGAATTACCTGCGGCCGCCCCTATTTGTCACCAGTTTCTCGTATAATGTAGCGGATTGAATTTTTTATTTGACTGATCGGTCTAACAAAGCTACCTTCTCCCCATGTCACGAGGAAAACCATGTTCATTCAAACGAGACGACGCGTTACAAAAGGCGATGGAGCTCTTTTGGCGCAAAGGGTATGAGGCGACGGGCATGACGCAGCTGCTCGAGTATATGGGCATTCCTCGCCAGAGCTTCTACAACACCTTCGGCAGCAAGGAAGAGATTCTTTTTGAAGCCATCGACCTATACAGCATCCGCCTTCATCTAATGTTGCGAAAAGCAGTCCAGGATGCCAAGAACCCGCTCGAAAAAATCGATTGTATATTCGAAATGTGGAAGGGAACCGGCACCAACGGCTGTTTTATTGGCAATTGCGTGGCTGAATTCGGAATAATGCATGACCAAGTGACGGAGAAGATGGCGAGCAAGCTGAAATCTCTGCGCGCGATTTTTGGGGACATCTTTCAAGAAGCCATTGATTGCGGAGAATTGCCTGTCGACCGGGATGTCCGGGTATTGGCCAATACAATGCTCACTTACGGACAGGGCCTGGCACTGATCCATAAATCTGGAACAGATAAAGATCTGATCTCTGAAACCGCGGAAATCATGAAGCAATCCCTCAAAAGTTAAATTTTTTTGCTCAATATTTGACCGATCGATCAATTAATAAAAGGTGAAGAAAAATGGATATAAAAAAACTGACCGCGCCGTGCGGACTAGCCTGCTGGGCCTGCGCCTACTACAAGGACAACATTACCGATGAGATGGCTCAAGGTCTTGCGGAGATGCTAAAGATGGATGTTGCTGAGGTGGCCTGCGAAGGCTGCAGAAGTGAAGGCGGTTGTAGTTTCGAAGCTCCGCTGACCGAGGGCAAAGGCTGTAAAACAAAAAAATGTGTTGCGGGAAAAGGGCTGCACAATTGCTCAGAGTGTAATGTGTTTCCTTGTGAAAACCTGATGCCGGTTCTCGACGGATCGGACCGGGCTCCACATAACACCAAAATGTATAACCTCAGCCGCATCCGGTTGATCGGATTGGAAGCGTGGGCCAAAGAAGCCGCGATGATCCAACAGAAATATTTCAAAGGCAAATTCGTCTACGGACAGGGCCCGGCACTGGAAAGTGAATAATGGCCAAATACGAAGAAACCTTTTTTGAAGAACAAAAAGTCGCGGTATCCGCCGAAAAAGCGTGGGAGATCATTGCACAGCCAGGCGGTCTCACTTGGTGGCATCCATTTATGAAAACACACACGGCGGAACGTTGGGACGGCGTGGGCTCCAAAGATCATCTGACCTATTACAGCGGGTATAAATACGATCGCGAAGTGACGCAGTGGATTGATGGTGTCGGCTATGATCTGAAAGTGACCGAGAACGGGAAACGCGAATGTACAGCGATTTGGCGCATAACGCCCCTCGACGAAACACACTGCATCCTGCGAATTACAGGGGCGGTACCGTTTATTAAAAAGCTGTCCTTCCCCATCCGTTGGGTGCTGCTTCAATTTAAGATGAAACCTGTTTTCAGCGACTATCTCAGGCGAATTCTGAAAGGGTTCGCTTGGCACGCGGAAACGGGGGAGCCGATTCAGAAGAATCAGTTCGGCCCGCATCCCATTTTTTCACCCTAAGGTAGGACAGGCTTCCAGCCTGTCTACATACGCAAAGAGCTGACCTTCCGCAGACAGGCTGGAAGCCTGTCCCACTTTGAATTCACATAAACAAGGAGTTAAACAAAATGAAAAAACAATTTATTGCTAAGGATTTTATCATCATCACACTCATTACCAGTGTATGGGTTCATGCCTATCAGCTGGTGCGATTTTTCGCATATGTCAGAGCGGCCGTGCAGGACTACCTGCCCATGGTTCCTAATTTAGCCCCGATGGATAATGTAGGAACGCTTCTCATCTGGGGGGCATGGGACACTCTGCTAACGGCGCTTTATGTCTTCCTGTTCTGGCTGTGTGCCCAGGTGTTCGGCAATAACCGAAAATCTGTTCTGCTCAGCGGCGTGGTGTCGTGGGGTTTGTTCTTTGTCCTATACTGGACCGGCAACGCAAACATGAACCTGATCGGCTGGCAGACTTTACTTATTATTCTGCCCCTGACCTTCTTTGAACCGCTGGTGGCATCCATAATCGCTTCCAAACTTTATTCAAAAAAAGAGGCGTAGTTCGATGGCTGTATCCAACGATTTCCTCGAATATATTAAGGATCAGCTCCGGGAGTGGGGCAAAATCTCTGTGCGGAAAATGTTCGGCGGCGCCGGACTTTGGCGTGATGGAAAGATGTTTGGGCTGGTCGCCGACGATGTCGTCTATCTAAAAGTCGATGACACCAACCGGAAAAAGTATGAGGCCGCCGGGTCGGGACCCCTAAAGCCGTTTGAGGACCATAAAACCGTGCTTTCTTTTTATGAAGTTCCACCGGATATTTTTGAGAGCCCGGTTGAGTTCATCGAGTGGGCAGACGAAGCGTTGGCCATTCAGAAAAAGGGGAAATGAAAATGAAAACCCGATGCACATGGAGCGGAAGCGACCCGGATTATATCGCCTATCACGATGAGGTCTGGGGTGTGCCGGTTCATGATGACCGGATGCTTTTTGAATTCTTGGTTTTGGAGGGGGCGCAGGCCGGGCTAAGCTGGATCACCATTCTCAAACGGCAGGAAAACTACCGGACGGCCTTTGATAACTTTGATATTAAGCGGGTCGCGAACTACACGGAGCGAGACATCGAGCGGCTGCTGGGCGACGCGGGAATCATCCGCAACCGGCTGAAAATCCAATCGGCCATCGAAAACGCACGGGCCGTGTTGGAAGTTCAGGAGGAGTTCGGCTCACTGGACGCCTTTCTCTGGCGAGCCGTCGATGGCGCTCCAATACAAAACGAATGGAAATCTATGGCGGAAATTCCGGTCAACACAGAGCGGTCTGATCGCATGAGCAAGGATTTGAAAGCGCGCGGATTCAACTTTGTCGGCTCCACCATCTGCTATGCCTTCATGCAGGCCGTTGGCATGGTCAACGACCACACAACTGATTGTTTTCGGCATGCAGAACTTCATGCGGGCAGGAAAAGATGATGTCATTAACTATTGGATTTGATGTTTATGGAACTCTGGTTGATCCCGTAGTGATGGGAAAATGCCTCGACGCGCTTATTGGCGATCAGGTGCAGATGTTCGGTTAACTGGGGCAGGATAAAAAAGTGGAGTATGATTTCCGCAGAGGCATGATGCAGGAGAAGATGGATTATGCGCCCGTCATTTCAGATTCCCCTCCATGGGAGGGGTGGCCGAAGGCCGGGGTGGGTAGAGCCCATATTTTTACAGAAGGAGAACCCTATGAAAATTATGATCCTGTATTACTCAAAAACCGGGCACACACTGGAAGCCGCGAACGCCGTGGCGGAGGGAATTCGCGCGGTGGGTTCTGAAGTTGATCTGGTTGACGTGAAAAACTTTGATCCCGCAGCGTTGGCTGAGGTTGACGGCCTGATTGTGGGGAGCCCCTGCTGGGCGGGCAGTATCACCGGCGCGGGCATCGCCAGACCGCTGATTCACCCCTTAAAAACCTTGCCGGCAGACTGCCTGAAAGAAAAACGCGGCGGCGGCATCTCCGTTCATTCCGCAACGGGCGGTGCGAACACTGTGAACGCCTTGGGCAAATTCCTGTCTCAAAAAGGATGTGCGGCTTTCCGGCCCGGGCCTGCCGCTAAAGCTGGCCTGCCCTTCAGCCCGTGGAAAGGACCTTCGGTCACTGCACAGGACAAAGAGCGCTTCAAAGCCTACGGCGCTGGATTCGTTACCTAGGTTGAACCGTCGCAGGCAGATCAGTTCCCGGGTTTGAAAAAATGCGGCATCGATCTCACCCCCCATAATGGGTGTGAGATTAAGACATATCTTGCCGTTTTAATGCGGGTTAGGGTGCCCTGAAAGGGCAATACAAATTAGCATGGGACAACGTCCTGTGATGAGAACATGAAGAAATCTTTGTCCTGAAGGGGCAACACA
>Ga0307990_1002926_pt1 | contig 13331 bp, 10 predicted proteins | sample EllFjometagen129_FD_203168 | JGI IMG/M metagenome (GOLD analysis project Ga0307990, IMG submission 203168) | Marine microbial communities from Ellis Fjord, Antarctic Ocean - #129 | ecosystem: Environmental > Aquatic > Marine > Unclassified | place: Southern Ocean | collected 2014-10-08
GCTAGTGTATCCCTACCCATAAGATGCTCTGCCGGCATCAGTTCAAATCCTTCGCTGTGAATCCATAAATAGACAGGATGGGGGGATTTGCCGTGGATCACTAGAGCATCAAATCCGGTAAATTTAAATTCAGCAGGGAAAAAACCCCCGGATTGGGAATCGCCGATTGCGCCAGTCAAGGGCGATTTTGCGGTCGCTGTGATTCGGCTCTGTCCCGGAAAGGGGGCGCCGGTTACCACGCCAACTGCCAGGGTTAGTGTGTTATCCGGACCGAGGGGGTCAGTTTGTGGGGGTGTAAATTTGAGAGCGTAATAGGTCCCCATAGCACTACCGCCCAGATACTTGCGGTAAAACCCTTGTGGGGGTTCCTCTACTTCGAAGCTACTGGAGGTCAGATGAACATGAAGTATTTTCCCGTGATATCCAAAAGCCACTTTAAGCTCCTCTTAATTAATTTCCTAAAAAACACGCGGGTGATAAATTAAAACCCTTTCTGGTGAGTCTGCCCGGACATATTAAGTGTAACAGGGTAGGGTGGCCGGGCGCTCTCAGAAAGGATTCTACTTTTGCGTCAATTTCCAGGCAGTTTAGCCCGAGTGTTGGTAAAAATCTACCTTATCGACCAACGGCTGCTTGCCGAGAATTAAATCGGCGGCTTTCTCTGCCAGCATCATGGTTGGGGCGTAGTTGTTGCCGTTGGGCACATAGGGCATGACCGAGGAGTCCACCACGTATAGACTTTCCATTCCGTGTACGCACATGGTTTCCGGATCAACAACGGCCATTTTGTTAGTGCCCATCTTGCAGGTGCAGGATGGGTGGTAGGCTGTTTCTCCTTCAGTGGCAACCCAATCCAGTATTTGCTGATCCGTTTCCACTACAGGTCCGGGTTGAATTTCACCGCCGTTGTAGGGCTCAAAAGCGGGCTGGTTAAGAATTTTGCGTGCCAATCGGATAGCTTCCACCCACTCCCTCCGGTCCTGATCAGTTGAAAGGTAGTTGACCTGGATGGCAGGATGTTTGAGCGGATCTGTTGATTTGATTTTTACATAACCGCGGGCGTCTGAATACATGGGGCCGATATGGACCTGGTATCCGTGCCCCCCGCTGGGGGAAGTACCGTCATACCGGATGGCAACCGGCAGGAAGTGGAACATCAGGTTGGGATACTTGACATCCTTGTTGCTTCTGGCAAAGCCGCCGCCTTCAAAGTGATTGGAAGCCGCGGGACCTTTTTTGAAGAGCAACCACAATAAACCGACCCAGGGTTTGTTGTACCATTTGAGGGCAGGATAAACAGAGACTGGCTGTTTGCAGGAATACTGCACATAAACTTCCATGTGGTCCTGCAGGTTTTCACCCACACCAGGCAGGTCATGCACTACGGAGATACCCAAGTCGGATAACTCTTTTTTGTTCCCTACACCGGACAGCTGCAGCAGCTGGGGGGAGTTGATGGAACCTCCACAGAGGATAATTTCATCGCCAAAAATATCTTCCCGTTTTCCGTTGGAGTGGGTCACTTTTACGCCAACAGCCTTTTTGCCATCAAAGATAATTTTGGTGACCATGGCTTTAGTGACCACGGAAAGATTAGCCCGGTGCATAACCGGGTGCAGGTAAGCGCTGGAGGCGCTGATTCTGCGCCCTTTCTTAATATTCCTGTCAAAAGCGGCAAATCCCTCCTGTTTGTATCCATTCAGATCATCTGTAAGCCCCAGGCCGGCCTGCTTTACAGCTTCGAAGAAAGCCTTAAAAAGCGGGTTTTTGGCCGGCCCTCTCTCAAGAACCAGGGGGCCTTCTGTACCCCTGTATTTGTCTCCGCCTTCCAGACAGTTTTCCGTGCGCTTGAAGTAGGGCAGGCAGTGGGCATAATCCCAGCCCTCCATGCCTGGATCCTGGGCCCATTTCTCGTAGTCCAGGGGATTCCCTCGCTGGAAAATCATGCCGTTTACTGAGCTAGATCCACCCAGAATTTTGCCCCGGCCCTGGTAAATGCGCCGGTTGTTCAGGTAAGGTTCTGGCTCTGTCTCATAACACCAATCGTAAAACTTGCTGCCGATTGGGTAGGTAAGGGCAGCTGGCATATGGATAAAAATATCCCACCAGTGGTCTTTGCGCCCGGCCTCCAGGACCAGCACCGTGCGCAGTGGATCTTCGCTTAAGCGGTTGGCCAACACACAACCTGCAGAACCGCCTCCAACAATTATGGTTTTGATTTTTTTATCTTCTGTCATCTGAATCCCTTTGTGAGAATAAAGTGAATGGTAAGAATGGGTAAGTTGTGTATAATTTACTATACCGTCTGGATGGTATAGTAAATATATTATGGATTGATTTGATTTGCCTGTCAATGCTATTCGGCATAATTTCGGGTGATTTTTGTAGTAGGATTATAGCAATTGTCCTCTGATTAGTTAATCCAAGGTATGATGGCCTGAATTTGTATGGGAAAAAATAAAAAATCTGCTGAAACGCGTACAAAAATATTTATAGCATGCAGCGAAATTCTGAAGCGGGAAGGCTTAAGCAATTTGACCCTGCAGGCAGTGGCCTACGAAGCCGGTATCAGCAAAGGCGGGTTGCTGTATCATTTTGAAACCAAGCAGGATTTAATTGAAGCTCTCTTTGAATACCACAACGGAATCTTTGAAGCCCGCCTGGCGGAACTGGTCACTGCCGAGGGAGATAGACCGGGAGCGTTTTTGCGGGCTTACGCCAAAGCATCAACAGAACAGATGGCGGATCCGGAAAATGCCAGCCTGTACGTCAGCCTCTTTGCAGCGGAAGAGAAGTATACTAGTGCTCATAAATTAATGCGCGAAAAATATGTCAAGTGGCAGGAGCAGATTGAACACAGTGGTATCGACTCTGATTGGGCAATGCTGCTGCGCTTTGCAACAGATGGGCTGTGGTTCATAGAGATGCATCAATATGCCCCTCCCACTCCGGACCAGAGGGATAAAATTGTCCGGATGATTGTAGAGATGACTTCCTGGTCTGAAAATCCGGTCAATAAATCCTGACCAGCCTGAGTTTTTACCACTCTGCAGAAGGGGAATCCAACCTTATCCGCCATCATCGGGGGGCCTAAAAAATATGATTTTTGTCCTGTATTATCTTTGTTCTTCTTATGTATAATAACTATACCGTCTGGATGGTATAGTTATTATTACTATAGAACGGCCTGTTTCAGAATGATCTATTTGGTTATTCCCATTAGATAACCAAAACAGACTTTTTAACTTGACATCACAGAAATCACACCCTTTATGTTCCGGATCTTTAGCAGCTGGTGGATAATTGAGGTCTTCTTTTGACCTAAAAGGTGATTGGTAGAGTGAGTTTTAACTCTACTGGGATTTATAATTGAAATTTCAGAAGTTCGCGATTCACCAACTGGAAAGGAGGTTCAATAGATCTAATAATCAGTTTTCTGTTTCCCAATAAAAGTAGATATACATAAGGAGCGAAGAATGTTTTCATTAAAACGATTAGTTAGTCTTTTTGTATTACTGGCTGTGCTTTCCACAATGTTGGTTGCCTGCGCGCCCGCTGAACCGGTTGAGGTAGAAAGCCCGGAGGTGGCTGAAGAAGTAGATGCTGGTGAAGCGGAAGCTGAGGAAGAGGAAGCCGCAGCCGCAGAAGAAGAGGAAGCCGTGCCGGAAGGTCCTACGGGGACCCTTCGTGTGGCTCTTTCCACGATGCCCAATTCACTCTTTATCCCCCTGACAGCGGAGCGAAATGCTGACAATGTTGCTACTCAACTGACCGACAGCCTGGTTTACCTGGATCGCGATGGCGAAATGATGCCCGCCCTGGCAGAAAGCTGGGATATTTCAGAGGATGGCACCGTGTATACTTTCTACCTGCGTGAAGGTGTTACTTTCCACAATGGTGAAGTATTCAATGCTGACGACGTAGTAGCGACCTGGGAAATTGGCTCTGAAACAGGTGAGTGGACTGACAAATTCACCTTGGTCCAGGTTGAGAAAATTGATGATTACACAGTCACCCTTACCACCGAAGCCCCCAATCCTGAACTCTTGGTCACCATCCATGACTTCTGGGCCATGGCACCGGATGAATATATGGCTGCAGTCGGCGTGGAAGGTTTTTCTGAGTTCCCCATTGGAACCGGTCCCTTCATGTTTGAGGAATGGGTCAAGGGTGATCACATTACCTACAAAGCCAATCCTGATTACTGGATGGATGGTTATCCCCTGGTCGAGACCTTGATTTTCCGCCCCATCACCGAATCATCCACCCGCGTTGCTGCCATCCAGGCAGACGAAGTGGATATCGTTGGCCGCTTGAGTTCCGAAGAGGCTCAGAGCCTGATAGGTGTTGATGGAGTAGAAGTGATTCAGTACTCTGCTGCACGCATCTACTACATCGCATTCAACAACCTCACCACAGGTCTAGAACAGCCCACCATGGATGCAAAAGTGCGCCAGGCCATGAACTATGCCGTGGATATTGACGCCATAATCGATGCCCTTTTTGATGGCTTTGGAACACCGGCAGCCGGTTATGTTGCTTCTGGCGAGCTGGGGTTCGGCGTTGTGGAACCCTTTGGTTATAACCCTGACAAAGCGCTTGAACTGCTGGCAGAGGCTGGTTACGCTGATGGATTTGCCATGGATATGGCCTGCCCGGCTGGTTCCTACACCAACTTCGAAGAGGTATGTGAAGCCATCGCTGGCAACCTGGGTGAAGTGGGCATTGACATTAACCTTGATATTATGGAATCCGGTCAGTTCTGGGAACTGGAAGCCAACAAGGAACTGCCCCCGCTGTTTGGCGACAGCTGGTCAACCCTCTCCGGGGAAGCCCTGCGCCGCCTGACAGGTGCACTGGGGGGCAAGGATGCAGCCTATTCATCCTGGTCTGATCCGGTCATCGATGATTACCTGGCCCAGATTTCCACCAATGTGAATCGTGATGAGCGCAAGGCCCTTTACGAAGATCTGCAGGTTTATATGCAGGAGGATCCTCCTTTCATCTACCTGTATGAACCGGTTGTGTTCGAAGCCAAGCAGACCCGCGTGATGGATTACTTCCCACGTTCAGCAGAGGATTACTGGCTCTTCGAAACATACGTTGTTGGCGAGTAATTACGACAACTCCTTATAGAGGGTAGCTGAGGGTGTGTCCGATTGATTGGCATGTTGATCAGTTGGGCACACCTTCACTTTATATAAATTTGGGTTGGATTTTTTGCATTTATAGATTATCGTAATATTGGTTGTATTCTAAGAGCAGACTAAATTTTCACAGGAGAAATCTGGAGATGAAATCTCTTAAGGAAGAGGTGGATGTGCTGGTTGCGGGAGGAGGTACTGCCGGGCATATCGCAGCCCTGCAGGCAGCCCGGGCAGGCGTAAAAACATCTGTTATTGAAGCAGGATCTATGCTGGCAGGTACGATGACAGCGGGGGGAGTCAACACGCCAAACCATTTTTTCAGCACCAAAGAACCCGTGGTTCTGGGTATTCCCTGGGAGCTGTATGTAAAATCCAAAGAGATCGAAGGTTTGCCAATACCGGATTACAAACAAAGAAGACCGGTAGAAACACCCGGCTATTATTCATATATCAATATTCCAATTTACGTGGCAGTTGTAGAGGGGGAATCCCAAAAAGCGGGATTGATTATCCATTACCATGAATTTATTGCTGATATTAAGGCGGTAGGAGATTACTGGGAAATCACCTCCTACGGGCGGGGGATTGAGAGGATTACCAGGGCGCGTGAAGTGATTGACTGCACCGGGGATTCCGACTTGGTCCGTTTGCTGGGATTGGGGACGCTGCGGGATGAGACCCGTCAGCCGGGATCCTATCAATATATAATTGAAGGCATCAAACACGAGCAGATCTGGGAGAAGGAAGTCCAGATCATGTATGACGAAGCCCTGGAAAAAGGTATCATAAAAAAAGGGGATTATTCTTATCCTAATATCCTTCCTTTTAAATATTTCCTTGATCAGGGCGGCAGGAATTGCACCCATATCTATAATTCTGATACGTCGAATGCTGATGGCCAGACTGCCGCCAATCTGGAAGGTCGGGAGCGCATGCTGCGGATGTATCAATTCCTGAAGTCAACCATCCCCGGCTGTGAGCAGGTTGAATTGAGTACCATGTATCCCCAAGCGGTCGCCAGGGAGACCTACAGGATCGAGGGGGAATATATTATCACCGAGGAAGATTTTAAACAGGCAGTCGATTTTGAAGACAAAATCTGCAACGCTTTTAACTATATTGACATGCACAGTCAAGCGCGGGGTTGCGACCTGTATTTCCATGAATCTGAGGACATGCTCCCCAAAATTCCCTACCGGGCGTTAATCCCCAGGGGTAGCTCGCGCATCACTGCCGCGGGGAGGATCATTTCAGCCCACCGGATTGCCCTGGCAGGCATTCGGGCCCAGTGTGTCTGTATGGCTATGGGCCAGGCCATGGGCGCGGCAGCTGCCCTGGCAGTGGAGCGAAAAGTGCCTTCTCGAGAGATAAACTCTAAAGATATTGTAGCTTTAACTGTTGAGCACGGAGCTGTAGAGGTATAACATTTTATATGAAAGAAATATTTGAAGATTCAATATCTGTTGAGGTCATTGCTGAAGCCGATGTTATTGTGGTCGGCAGCGGGCCAGGAGGGTTAGCAGCTGCCGTTTCTGCAGCCCGGGCTGGTGTTTCAGTTTTGCTGGTTGAAAGATACGGCTGTTTTGGTGGTGTGATTTCCCAGGTTGGTGTGGAAAGCATTGCCTGGTACCGGCATGAAGGGACGACGGATATCGAGGGGATTGGAATAGAATTTGAACAATGCGCCCGGGAAATGGGGGGGAGCAGAAAAGAATCCCAATCCCAGAGCGAAGCGCTGGATCCGGAATTCTTTAAACTTGTCGCTGACCAGTTTGTGGAAAGGGCAGGAATCCAGCCGCTGCTGCACTGCCTGGTAGCCGCTCCCTATCTGGAAGGGAACCTCCTCCGGGGAGTGATCACGGAAAGTAAAATGGGAAGAAAAGCCATTTTGGGACGTGTTGTCATCGACGCGACAGGAGATGCAGATATAGCATCCCGGGCTGGCGCACCCTGCAAGAAGACGCCCCGGGAGGAAATGCTTGGAGTTACGGTCATGTTTTCCTGTTCGGGAATTGATAAAAAGAGATTCCAGGAGTACGTCCGGGATAATCCCATGACCTATGGGGATTGGTCTAAAAGCTGGAATGTAAAAACCAGCGGGAAAGAGGACTCCCTCTTCAGCCCCTATCTGGACAAACCCTTTAAACTTGCCAGGAAGGAAGGGATAATCCCGGACAATATTCTCGGCATCGGGGGTACATGGGGCAGCATCACTGATAGCGGAGAAGCTATCTCCATGAACATGATCTACATGACCGGGTATGACTGCACCGATGTCTGGGATCTGACCCGGGCTGAAATGGAGGGCCGCAAACAGGTAAATCTGACCCTGAAAGCGCTGAGGAGATATCTCCCTGGATTTGAGAATGCCAGCTTGCGGAATTTCGGGATGACCTTGGGTACCAGGGACTCACGCAAAATTGTCGGAGAGTACGTGTTAACCGGAGAGGATGTGCAGAATCAAGCTCGTTTTGAGGATTCAATCGGGATTTTCCCTGAATTTTTAGATGGATATGGAATGCTTGTGCTGCCCACAACAGGGCGGTATTTTCAAGTTCCATACCGAATTCTCCTTCCTCTGGAAATTGATAATTTGCTGGTTGCCGGTCGGTGTGTATCAGGTGAACAGATTGCCCACGCAGCCACGCGCAGCATGATGTGCTGTACTGTAACCGGGCAGGGTGCCGGCGCTGCAGCCGCTGCCGCTGTTCTTCACAACACCACCCCCCGTGATCTGGAAATCAAACAGATCCAGGATATCCTTGTAAAACAGCAGGTGCGGTTATATTAGGAGGAGCTTATGGGACGTTATTTTTTATCTAAATTGATCCAATCTCTTGTGCTTCTCTTTGGAGTGCTGTTTTTGGTTTTCATGATGGTCCGTGTAACAGGTGACCCCGCCGCCTTGATGCTGTCCCGAGAAGCTTCCCCCGAGCAGCTGGAAGCATTACGGGAAGAGATGGGATTCAACGATCCCGCGCTGGTCCAGTTTAAGCGTTTTATGTCCGGCGCCATCCTGGGTGATTTTGGAAATTCCCTCCATTTTAAAACTCCAGCCCTCCCTCTGGTTCTGGAGAGGCTCCCGGCAACTGTCCAGCTGGCTTCTGTGGGTTTGTTAATGGCAATAATTATTGGAATTCCCATCGGGCTGGTAGGCGGCTTCACACCCGGAAGTGTAGTGGATTCCGTTGGCAGGTTCGTGGCCTTGATCGGACAGAGTGTGCCCAATTTCTGGCTGGGATTGATGATGATCATTTTCTTCGGAGTCCGGCTGGGGTGGTTCCCCACTTTTGGCCGGGACTCATGGAATTCCGTGGTTATGCCGGCGTTTGTACTTGGACTTCCGGTGATGGGTCAGCTGGTGCGCCTGACTCGCTCCGCGGTACTTGAAATCAGGGGCGAGGATTTTATTCGTACTGCTCACAGCAAGGGACTTGAGCCCAGGACAATCTATCTGAAACATGTTCTCCGCAATGTTTCCATACCCCTGGTAAGTGTGATCGGTGTGCAGTTTGGTTATATGTTGGGTGGATCAATATACATTGAAGCAATTTTCTCCTGGCCAGGGATGGGGGGACTGCTGGAGCAGTCGATCGGCTGGCGTGATTTTCCACTTATCCAGGCAATCGCTGTATTTACAAGCCTGATTGTTTTGCTGTTGAATCTGCTGACTGATTTAGCTTACTCAATCATTGATCCGAGGATTCGCTATGGCCGATAAAGAAACCAAATCGCACCAGACAATTGACAGCCTTCTGGATACTGAAAAGACATTTAAGGACCGAGTGGCATATTTTGGTCGTTTTTTGTGGCGGGACCGGGGCGGGGTTATTGGGTTAACGGTTTTCTTAATAGTGGTGTTTGCGGCTGTTTTTGCACCGCTGATCACCAACCAGAGCCCGTTTGACCAGGATCTACGGTCGGGCAAGCTGCCTCCTGCCTGGAAAGAAGAGGGCACCTGGGAGCATCCCTTTGGCACAGATAGCCTGGGCAAGGATATTTTCAGCCGGGTCATCTACGGCACACGCGTTTCCCTGATGGTGGGGCTTTTTGGAGTCCTAATTGCCAGCATCCTGGGTTTACTGATCGGGGCAATAGCTGGGTATGCCGGCGGAAGGCTGGATGCAGCCATCATGGGTGGAGTTAATCTTATTCTATCTCTTCCTTATTTACTATTTGTGGTTTTTATTGCCACGGTGTTGGGCCGGAGTTTGCTGAATGTGATACTGATTTTTGGGATTACCGATGCTCCGATATTTGCCCGGGTCACTAGGGGAGAAGTGATGCGCATCCGGGAATCAGGTTATGTGGAATCCGCTATCAGCGCTGGTGCCCGCTGGCCGACAATCATTTTTGGTCATATTATTCCCAATTTACTTGGTCCGCTGATCACTCTAGCGACCTTTGAAATGTCAGCCATGATCTTTTATGAGGCCGGATTGGGTTTTTTGGGATTGAGCGTTCCCCCTAATGAATATCCTACCTGGGGAAATATGCTTGCAGCAGGAAGGAAGTATATGACAAGTTACCCCTGGATGGCTTCTTTCCCCGGCCTAGCGATTATGTTTACTTCCCTGGGGATGAACCTACTGGGTGATTGGCTTCGCGATGTGTTAGATCCGCGCATGCGCCGGTCAAGGAAGTGAGGAGATAATCCATGGCAATAATACTTCAGGTAAAAGACCTGGTAACGAAGTTTTATACTCTGGACGGTGTTGTCAATGCGGTAAATGGAGTCAGTTTTGAGTTAAATGAAGGAGAAACCCTGGCGATTGTTGGTGAGAGCGGTAGCGGTAAAAGCGTCACCATGATGTCCTTACTGGGATTAATTCCCATGCCGCCTGGAAAGATCGAATCTGGGAGCGCTTCATTTAACAGTGAGGTAGGGCTGTGCGATTTGTTGCAGCTATCTCCAGAGGAAATGCGGGAAATCCGTGGCGGACAAATTGGATTCGTCTTTCAGGACCCTATCTCAACGTTGAATCCGATCCTGACCATTGGGGAACAAATCTCTGAAACCCTGATCCGCCATAAAGGGTTATCCAAGGAACAGGCTCGGGAACAGACCATCAAACTTTTATCACAGGTGGGTATTCCTGACCCGGAACTGCGTTATAAAGCCTATCCTTTTCAGTTTTCCGGCGGTATGCGCCAGCGGGTAGTGATCGCTATTGCTATTGCCTGTACACCAAAAATCATCATAGCCGATGAGCCGACAACTGCCCTAGATGTTACTGTTCAAGCCCAGATCATTGAGCTGTTTAAGGAACTGCGGGATGCTCTGGGAGTGGCAGTGATCTGGATCACACATGACCTAGGAGTGGTGGCGGGAATAGCCGAGCGAGTACTGGTGATGTATGGCGGCCGCCCTGTGGAAATTGCCCAGGTGGCGGATCTATATAAGAGCCCCAAACATCCTTACACGCTGGGATTGCTGGGGGCTCTTCCCAGCCTGGAAGCAAAAGAATCCAAACGGCTGGTAAGCATCAAGGGGACTCCCCCGGATTTGCTGATCCCCCTTAAACACTGTCCATTTGCATGGCGCTGTGATTATGCCTTTGACCGCTGCTGGGAGGAAATTCCCCCCTTGATTTCAGTGGGTGATAAGCACCAGGCAGCCTGCTTTTTTGATATTGAGGAAGGAGGACCCCACCATGACTGATGTTAAAAAATTGGTAGAAGTCATTAATCTGAAAAAATACTTTCCGATTGTCGGGGGCTTGTTCCAGCGCACCAAGAGAGCTGTGAAAGCAGTGGATGGAATATCATTTGATATTTATGAAGGTGAAACGCTGGGCATGGTAGGTGAGAGCGGCTGCGGTAAATCAACCGCTGGTAGGGCGATTCTCCAGCTCCATAAACCTACCTCAGGCCAGGTGCTTTATGAGGGAAGAGATTTAACACAATTAAGCTCTGCAGAACTGCGCGCCCAGAGGCCTGACATGCAGATGATATTTCAAGACCCTTATGCAACATTAAATCCCCGTCATTCTGTCAGGAAGATTGTTGGCGAGCCGCTGGTGATTAACGGAAAGATGAAAAAGGGCAGTCTGGAACTTAAAGACAAAGTGGCGGAATTGCTGGAACTTGTGGGTATGGATCCGGCCTATATGAAGCGCTTTCCCCATGAATTTTCAGGGGGGCAGCGCCAGCGCATTGGGATTGCCCGGGTGCTTTCGCTTAATCCGAAATTCATCGTTTGTGATGAGCCAATTTCTGCCCTGGATGTGTCCATCCAGGCCCAGGTAGTTAACCTGATGCAGGATTTACAGGAACAATTGGGCATGGCTTATTTGTTTATTGCCCATGATTTGAGCATGGTGAAGCATATTTCCCACCGAATAGTGGTAATGTACCTGGGGAAAATCATGGAAATGACGGACCGCAACACACTATTTGATGATCCGCTGCATCCCTATACTCAATCACTCAATTCTGCGGTGCCGATCCCGAATCCTGAAATCGAGATCACCAGAACGCGGTTTATCCTGGAAGGTGATCCACCCAGTCCTGCCAATCCGCCTTCAGGATGTGTTTTTCACACCAGATGCCCGCTGGTAACAGAAGAATGTATCACGGTTGAACCGGAATTCCGGGAAATCACTCCGGGGCATTTTGTTGCTTGCCATTTGGCCAATACAAAAGGCGGCAGCAAGATCTTTATGCCTGATTCAAAGAAGGAAGCTTCCTGAGGAGGAATATCATGGATTATCCTCTAAATGTTGATGTACATTGCACGGATGGTCGCTGCGGCCGCTCAACACATTTAATTTTTAACCCGGTGACAGAACATGTCAGTCATCTGGTTGTTCTGGAAAAAATGCCACCGGGTGAAGAAAGACTGGTATCGACGAAACTAGTTGCCAGTACAGTCGCAGAGGTTATTGTGTTAAGCTGCACGTTGGAGGAATTTGCCAAGCTGGAACCTTTTGTTCAAACAGATTTTATTTATGGCGATTTACCTCAACATGCTTCAGATCCCACTCTGACCATGCTCTGGCCCTATGTGGTTCCTGTGAAGAGAATTGTTGATCCAAAAATCAGGCGGATTCCCCCTGGAGAGCTGGCTGTACACAGGGGAATGCGGGTGAAGGCGACTGACGGATGGGTGGGACGCGTTGATGAGTTTATTATTGGTCAGATAGCCGGCAATATCACTCACCTGGTTTTACGGGAAGGGCATCCCTGGAAAGAAAAGGATGTCACCATCCCGCTTTCCTATATTGATCGGATAGAAGAAAAAGGAGTGTTCCTCAATATTGATAAAGAATGTATAGCATCACTGCCCAGTGTGATTGTAAAAAGGCGCTGGTCGTAAAATTTTACTTTGCAGTGAAGAATTTCTAGTATTCTTCACTGGCTGTTTCAACTCCCGAGTGGAGATAGTTATTGAAAATAGTAGGTGTTATGAGAAAGGATGTTGATTATGAAAACTTATACTGATCTGAATACTTCGCCCCGGTTATTGCTTGGGGCTGGACCGAGTACTGTTCATCCCCGGGTGCTCAAAGCCATGTCTCACCCGCTTGTGGGACACCTTGATCCCCAATTTCTGGTGGTGATGAATGAGGTGCAGGAGCTGCTGCGATATGTCTTTGAAACTGAAAACCAGCTGACCATACCGGTTTCCGGGACAGGAAGTGCCAGCATGGAAGCATCCATATGCAATTTTATTGAACCCGGCGATGAGATCATCATTGGCGTTAATGGTTATTTCAGCGAGCGCCTGTGTGATATGGCGGAACGCTACGGCGGAGTTGTCCGCCGTCTGGATAAACCCTGGGGGGATATTTTCAGCCGTGAAGAGATTGAGGCAGAGCTGAAAAAGAAACCGGCCAAAATTTTAGCCCTCGTACATGCAGAAACTTCCACCGGAGCCCTGCAGCCCATCGATGGCATGGGAGAACTGGCCCATCAATATGGCGCGTTATTCCTGATTGACTGTGTGACATCTTTGGGAGGTGTGCCTGTAAAAATGGATGAACGCGGTGTTGATATCGCCTACAGCGGCACCCAGAAATGCCTCAGCTGCCCACCAGGATTAGGACCTCTGTCTATCAGTGAACGTGCCAGAGAAGTTTTGCACCAGCGTAAGTCCAAGGTTAAAAACTGGTATCTGGATTTGACCCTGGTGGAGCATTACTGGGGAGGTACACGCTCCTATCACCATACCGCGCCGATATC
>Ga0307990_1002927_pt1 | contig 13331 bp, 19 predicted proteins | sample EllFjometagen129_FD_203168 | JGI IMG/M metagenome (GOLD analysis project Ga0307990, IMG submission 203168) | Marine microbial communities from Ellis Fjord, Antarctic Ocean - #129 | ecosystem: Environmental > Aquatic > Marine > Unclassified | place: Southern Ocean | collected 2014-10-08
GGGTTCGGGCTGCCCTGGATATCGAGCGTGTGCGAGACTATCTGAGTGGCAAGAACCGCATATTCGGCTATGTGGCGGCTGCTGCATTTGGTGCGGTGACACCTTTTTGTTCCTGCTCAAGCATTCCTTTGTTCCTGGGATTCACGCAGGCCCGTATTCCCCTGGGTATTACCATGTCGTTCCTGATCACCTCCCCGATCATCAATGAGGTGGCCATTGTGTTGCTGGGCAGTCTCCTGGGTGTGAAGTTTACCGTTTGGTATGTGGCCGTGGGCATGGCGGCCGGCGTCATGGGCGGGGCCTTTATTGACCTGATCCAGGGAGAGAAACACCTGACACCCCTGGCCGAATCAGCACGTGGGCACCATGTCAAGGCAGGTCAGTCAGAGGGGAAAAAGCCGAGGATGACCCTGCGCGACCGCCATGAATTTGCACGTGATGAGTTGAAAACCATTTTCAGCCGGGTCTGGAAATGGGTCTTGGTTGGCGTGGGCCTGGGTGCGGCGTTGCATGGTTTGGTGCCGGAAGATTTTGTGGCAAAACACCTGGGTGCTGGCCAGTGGTGGACCGTTCCCATGGCAACGCTGCTGGGTATTCCCCTGTATTCCAATGCCAGTGGCGTGATTCCAGTGGCTGAGTCTTTGCTGAGAAAGGGCTTGCCTGTAGGGACAACCCTGGCATTTATGATGAGTACTGTGGCGGCCAGTTTTCCAGAATTCATGATGTTGAAACAGGTCATGAAACCGACCTTGTTGCTCATCTTTTTCTTGCTGCTGCTGGTTATGTTCACATCAGTCGGCTGGATTCTAAACCTGATTAGTTTTTGATTGATGACCAGAGGCGACATTATCAACAAAAATAGATAGACTCAATGTAAGAGGTTAAAAAAGGTTAAGGGTTGGTGGCAGGCAAAACCAGATTGCTCGATCAACTGTAATCTCAAAAGGAGACTTATGAAACTACAAGTGCTGGGCACTGGGTGCCCCAAGTGTAAAAAACTGGCGGAGATGACCGAGGCAGCCGCAAAAGAACTCGACATCGACTATGAGTTGGAAAAGGTCACGGATATCAACGCCATCATGCAAATGGGTGTCATGATGACCCCGGCCCTGGCTGTCGATGGCCAAGTCAAGGTTTCGGGCAAGGTGCCCTCGGTGGAAAATATTAAAGCCCTACTCGTTTAGCAAAATTAGGATCAATAAAAATGGATGCATTTGCCCAGATATTAAAGACCATGGATTTAACGTTCTTTGCCAAAGGAAAGCACAAAATAACGGCGGAAAAACTATTCGATATAAAAGACGCGATCTTTTTGGATGTTCGCAGCAAGCCGGAGAATGAATCGGTAAACTTCCCGCTGAAAATCCAATCGCAATGTCTCCATATTCCAACGGACGAAATTCCTGGTAGATTGTCAGAGATTCCCAAAGACAAGGCCATCGGCGTGTTTTGCTCGGCCGGTGTCCGGTCTGCGATTGTCTATGCCTTCTTGCGAGCACACGGCTTTGAAAACGTTAAAATCCTTACGGGCGGATACGAAACCCTGTTCAAGGCGTTGATGCCGGGTCAGATCTGGAGTTCTCTCAAATGAATGTGCCCATTTTACTTATCGTCATATTTACCATCGCAGTGTTGATGACCATGACCGGGCGGGGTGGGGGCAATTTTTATGTTCTGGTTTTAGTCGCTGCCGGCCACTCGATTCATCAGGCCGCCACCACGGGACAGTTTATCTTGATGCTGACCGCACTGGCAGGCATGCTGATCTTCCATAAACACAAACTTGTAGACTGGAAACTAGCGCTCATGCTTGATCCCCCTACCGATATCATGGCCTTTGTGGGGGGGTATTTCTCAGATTATGCCAGCGGTATTTCTTTGAAGTTTGTGTTGGCCGGTCTTCTGGTTGTGGCCGGTTTCTTGATGCTGTTAAAGGTCAAAGACAAACCGATTCGTGCACAAAAGAGACTGGGTTATTGGCATCGAAAATATGGAGATCAGGACTATACGGTTAACCTCTGGTTGGCTGTTCCGATCACAGCTGCCGTGGGGCTGGTTGCCGGAGCGGTGGGCATATCCGGCGGTTCGTTTAAGGTGCCACTCATGGTTTTGTTGTGTGGTGTTCCCATGCGTATCGCGGTTGGCACCTCTTCGGCCATGGTGGCGGCAACCGCTCTGATGGGATTTGTCGGACATGCGGCTCAAGGACATTTTGATGGGCAAGGGGCCATCCTTGTGGCCTGTGCAGCGGTATTAGGAGGCGTATTGGGAGGGAAAATGGCGATGAAAACCAAACCCGAAAAACTGAAAAAGATCTTCGCTTATACGACCCTGGCTGCTGCCATCTTCATGATGTTTAATGCTTGTTTGTCAAGATAAGCCAGGGCCATGATGCAAAGTCAAGCAGAATAGCCAAGGAGTTTCATCAGATGTTTGGAGCCATAGAGTGTCTGGGTCGGTCATGGTCGTGCAGCCAAGGGGACGTACGTCCCTGGCTGTTGATGATCATGGTTCTGGCAAGTTTTGTGCTATACCATAAACTTAAAGCAATGATATCTAAAAAAGGAAGTCTCTCTATGCGACAGAAATTAATGCGACTGATTATTCCGGGTGTGTTGATAGCAGCAGTTGTGGGGTGGGCCGTGCCCCAGGCCCCTGAAAATGCCTCCAAAGCCATTCAGGTGGCAGGCAGCGGTTTGCCTCGTTTGCTCGATCTGGGGGCGGACAAGTGTATTCCCTGTAAGAGGATGGCTCCAATTCTGGAGACGATGAAAGAAGAGTTTACCGGGCGGTTGCAGGTGGATTTTATTGATGTGTGGAAGAATCCCAACGAAGCCCCGAAATACCAGATCAATACGATTCCCACACAGATATTCTTTGATGCTCAAGGCAAGGAACTATGGCGTCATGTCGGCTTTATCTCCAAAGAAGATATTTTGGCCAAGTGGACAGAGCTGGGTTATGAGTTCAAGACTGCTGAGTTGGCCAAGATTGAACGTTGGAAACCCGTCAAGCAGGACATCCGAAGCAAGGATCAAATCTGCTATATGTGTGACGGTGATATCAATTCTAAAACCCTGGTAATCGTCAAAACCGATGGAGGTGACGTGCGTCTGTGTAGTCCGCACTGCTATTTCATCATGTTTTCCTGTCTGACCGAGGACAAGACAGATTTCCATTGAACAAGCCCTGGCCAACAAGATGAAGCTGACACCTGCGCAGATCCAGAAAGCCTGTAAGATCGGGGAGTGTGCACCGAAATAGAAAAGAAAATTCTTAGTCCGGAATCATTATGAACAAAGACAAAACAGTCCATATGTTGAAGCAAGCTTTGCTGGCATTCGTGTTGGTGACCATTGGCTTTGGGATCGGCAAGGAATGGACATTGCGACGTATGCAGGCCATGGCTTCTGCCAGTGGTGCGATATCCGGTGACAAGGTGATGGTGACGTATGCCCATGCCACGATTCGGTGTGTAAGCTGTGAGACCATTGAGCGCTTGACGCATGAAACGCTGGATGAACAGTTTTCTGAGGCTGTGGCTGAAGGCCGGATCGTATTCAGGGAAGTCAACTTCCAGGAAGACACGGGCCTGGCCAAACAATACGAAATCGTGGCCAATTGTGTGATCGTCAGTCAGTTCGAACAGGGACAGAAAACCCGGTACCAGAAACTGGATGAGGTCTGGGATTTGTATGAAGATCCGCCTGCCTTCAAGCAGTTTCTGGGCGATGCCATTCGAATATATCTGGACCCGAGCATAGCAGGTGACGCATGACCTGGCTGGTCCTGGGTTCGGCTCTGTGGTTGGGGATATTGACGGCCATCAGCCCCTGTCCTCTGGCCACCAACATTGCCGCCATTTCGTTCATCGGGCGTCAAAGTGGCCAGCGTAAGGCTGTGTTATTGACAGGCCTGTGTTATACCCTGGGACGTACCCTGGCTTATGTTGGGCTGGCCAGTGTGATCATGACCGGCTTGTTGGCCACGTCACAGGTCTCTCAGTTCCTGCAGAAATATATGAACGAGATCCTGGGGCCGGTACTCATCCTCCTGGGCATGATTCTGCTCGGTTGGATCGGCTCAGCAGTGTCTCTTAACTTCGCAGGACAGGGCATTCAGAGTCGTGCTGAAAAGGGCGGTCTGCTCTGGTCGATCTTACTGGGACTACTCTTTGCCCTGTCCTTCTGCCCGGTCTCAGCCGGATTATTCTTTGCGGGCTTGATCCCATTGTGTGTTCAACATGGATCACGTCTGACTTTACCCATGCTCTATGGTGCAGGCACGGCCTTGCCGGTCCTGGTCTTTGCCTTTCTCCTGGCCTTTGCCGCGGCCTCGGTGGGTAAGGCCTTTGACAAACTGACATCTGTGGAACGTTGGGTACGCATCCTGGCAGGGGGGCTCTTCGTGCTAGCAGGACTGTATTATTGTGTGACGCATATTTATGGTATTCACTTTTGATATTGCAGGAGAAAAAACGATGGACAGACGAAAATTCATGAACACAGGTGTCGCAGCCGGTGCTGCTGTTATGGGGTTAACTGCTGGCGCCCAGGCTTCTGAGCAGAAACCGATGACCATTTTGGGTATTGCCTGCAGTCCACGCAAGGGAAAGACCACGGCCACGAGTGTACAGGTGTCACTGGATGCGGCATCGCAGAGTCACTCGGGTATCAAGACTGACCTGATTGATTTGGGTGGCCTGACATTTTCCGGTTGGAATAGTACCGGGAAATTCCCAGAGGATGATTTTACGCGAGTGATTTTACCGAAACTCCATGACCCTGAACTGGGCGGTTTGATTATTGGCTCGCCGGTTTACTTCCGAAACAAAAGTTCTCTATGTATGGCCTTGCTGGAGCGTATGTCAGTCATACGTAAGCCCAAGCTCTTGTTGGTCGACAAGGTGGTGGGTGTTCTGAGTGTGGGCGGGTATCGTCATGGTGGACAGGAGTTGGTGATCCAGCAGATCCAGACGGCCATGCTCTGCCATGAAGTTGTACTGGTCGGTGGCAAGCCAGGGGCTCACCAGGGTGCCACACTTTGGAATGCCCATAAAGACGACATCACCCAAGACGAGTTTGGCATGACCACGGCCCGGCAATTGGGTATTCGCGTTGCTGAAGCTGTTCTATGAGCATTTTAAGCCCCTGATTCGCATCGGTTCCGTGCCATTGGGGGCTTTTGATGCCTTTATCTCCCATAAAGGCAGTAACTACTCATTGAGCAGAGGTCTTGAGACAGGTATAATCCGGTCTGTGATTTGTCGACAAAAAAGGCATACGGTACAAGGGAGACCTTATGAGCAAGTCTGTGGTTCGGTTTTTGGCAGTCGTGAGTCTGGTCGTGATTGGTTTCTTGTCTGGTTGTGCCATATTTCTACCGCCCAAGGCGCAAGCGAGGGATCAAGAAATACTCAATGATTTTTTGCATACGCCATGTACTGATTTTCATTGGTTCGGGGCCAATGAGTGGATTCTTAAGGAAGCGGGTTCACATAGTGGTGGTACGGCACCCTATGAAGTGTATCCAAGGAGTCAAAAGGTACTTTCATACGCGCACGGTCAAATCTTGCTCGGAAGAAAGGATAGCTTGCTTGTTAGAAATCCTGCGATGCTGTTTCCCTTGCTTCAGTCTCGTGACACAGAGGTCGTGTTGACGGCTCTGTATTGCTATCGTGAAATGCCGACGTATGATATGTCCAAGAAACAAGGCTTGGTATCCAGTCAGGATTTACAGGCACTGGGTCTTGAGCTAAGGCATCTTCTGGCTGAGCATCGTGACACCAGGGTACGCTGTATGGCGGCAGACGTCCTTGAGAAAAAAATGTTGTTTACTGTGGAAGATGTTGATGCGATGTTGTCTGACAAGGCGTTGTCTATACGACTCTTGGGCATCGAGTCTGTCCTTTTGATAATGAATCTCATGGAACATGGGCTTTTCGAGATGACACCATGGGTTCGCCCTACGGGTGTGGGCGTGAGCGAGACTCTTGAACAGGGGAATCATAGGGCTTTGATACAGGATCTTGTGCCGGTGTTGCTGAAACATTTGGATGATCATCATTTTTCGATTCGGATGCATTGTTATGCCAGCTTTCTCTCTTTGGTGGAATACAAGAAGCTGACCTCTGATGGTCGCCGTATTGTTATCAAGCCGCAAGATCTACCCAAACGTATTGATTGGGCACGCGAAAGTTGGTGGCAATGTCGGGCTTCACAGCAGGCGTTATTAGTCTGGTGGAAGGATCACGGGCGGCCAGCCCTAATGGAACGTGAGGTCACTTTGCCCAAGCCATTTCAAAACTGATATTGAAGCAGCTTCAAAATAAGGAGCCAATGATGTGGAAGCAACGGATGTGTACAGCATTTACACCATTTACAGCATTCTGTCAAATCTGACCGATGGGGTTTGTTGGGATGAAGACGCTTCTCCTCAATGATCGTGACAAAAACTGTCTCTGGTGCGACTGTACTCTGAGCACAAATCGGATTTACGTGAGCCCACCAAGCACGCAGAGGGTGGATGCTTTCAGGTGATACCCATCAACGCGTGAATGATTTGTTTTGACCCGCGATTTTGAAAATAGGCACTTTGCCGGAGATAAAGGCAGGATGAACACAGCTGTTAAGATGAGACTGTCCTCTGCTGGTATTCAAGATCCCCTGGATTTGGTTGTTGCGATTTCAGTTCTTTGAGTTTAGAACCAGCGTTAAGGTGACTCTGGGGAAGTTATGCTTACCTATTCTATGAGAAGGACAAAACACAATGTTTGATACCTCGACACTGATGTGGGGATTGATATTTGGATCCATAGGGTATGTCTATTTTTCCTATGGTAGGAAGCAAAGCGCTTTTGTGCCACTTTTTACGGGGTTGGCGCTCATGGTATTGCCCTATTTTGTTCCCAATATCTATATTCTGATTGTTGCAGGCATTGTTCTGATGGCCGTGCCTTATTTCATTCGGCAATAATCATCTAAACAGCCCACCCCTTAATCGGCTCAATTGCATCAAGATAAGTTTGTTAAAAAAAGCTTGATTCAGGTTTGGTACTATTCTATACTTCGCCAAATAACGAAATGAAAGGGTTTTGTTTATGCAGGATATTTTGGCGATAACCAAGGCATTGGCTGATGAGAATCGGTTGCGGGCCTTGATGATGCTTCGCGGTCAGGAATTGTGTGCGTGCCAGGTGATTGAGATCCTTGGTTTGGCGCCCTCCACAGTGTCCAAGCACATGACGATTTTGCGTCAGGCCGGTCTGGTCAAGGCACGCAAGGAGGGGCGATGGATGTATTTCTGTCTGCCCCAGCGTGGTATGGGCAAACCTGTGAAAGAAGCCCTTTCTTTTATCAAGGAGAATCTGGCAGGATCGGTTCAGACGCTGCGAGACGACAAGAAACTCCAAAAGGTCTTAAGTGTTGACAGGGAATCTCTATGCAAAAATCAGATAAAAAGATAAGCGTATTGTTTTTATGTATGGGCAATTCGTGTCGCAGTCAGATGGCTGAGGGTTGGACACGTTTTCTCCAGGGCGACATGATTCAGGCCTATTCCGCCGGGGTGGAAACGCATGGCCTTAATCCCAGTGCGGTCAAGGTTATGGCCGAAGCGGGTGTGGATATTTCAGGGCATAAATCGCAGCATATTGACGAGTTCAAGGATGTGGACCTGGATGTGGTGGTCACTGTATGTGGTCATGCGCATGAGAGTTGTCCTGTGTTTCCTGGCAAGACACGTGTGGTCCATGTCGGTTTTGAAGATCCCCCGAAGATGGCGGCTGAGGTTGAGAGTGAAGAAGAAAAAATGGAGTGCTACCGTGCCGTGCGTGATGAGATCAAGTCCTATGTGCTGAATTTCCTGGAAGGCCTGGTGCTTGAATCTGTGGCTGCAAACGTGAAGATCTACGATCCAGCCCTGTGCTGCGCCAGTGGCGTGTGTGGACCGTCAGTAGATGGCAAGCTTGTGGCTTTGTCAGGGTTTCTCAAGGGTCTAGACACCTCTCAGTTCAATGTGGAACGATACAACCTGGCCCAGCAACCTGGGGCCTACGTGGATAACAAAGCCGTGGCAACCCAACTCAAGGATAAAGGCACCGACGTCTTGCCTCTGTTTTATGTGGAGGACGCATTGGTGTGGTCCGGGTCTTATCCGTCTGTGGAAAAATTGGCTGAATTATTTGGTACGGAGGTCAGATTGCCTTCGGATTCAGGTTCGTGCTGCGGAAGTGGCTGCGGATGTGGTGGCGGGGGATGTGGCTCATGAAGACGTTCTTGAGTCAGGTGCCGACCTTCCTTTTTTTCACAGGCAAAGGCGGTGTGGGTAAGACATCCATGTCCTCCGCTGCGGCCGTGGGCCTGGCAGACGATCAATTTGTGGTTTTGGATACGGCCCCCACGGGACACACCTTGCTGCTGCTCAATGCGATATTGAGAGAAATTCAATAACTGTAGGGTGGGGCCATGCCCTACGCGGATTAGAATTGGTGGGCCATCCCCCACCCTACAAAGGTGAAAGATTATGAGTGATATTGCATCAGCGAATGATCAGCGTAAAATGACAAGTCTCTTTGAACGCTATCTCACCCTGTGGGTGGGCCTGTGCATTGTGGGCGGCATAGCGTTGGGTAAGGTGGCTCCAAACCTGGCCAAAACCCTGGATGGTATGGCTATTTCCGTGAACGGCGCACCTGTCGTGTCGATCCCCATTGCAATCTGCCTGTTTTTTATGATGTACCCGATCATGGTGAAGATCGATTTTGCGGAAGTGCTCAAGGCGGGCAAGAGTATCAAGCCCGTGGGACTCACACTTGTGATCAACTGGCTGATCAAGCCGTTTCTGTTAGTTTCAAAGGCAAAACCATCCTTGAGAATCCTCTGACCATTCTTTGGATTGCCATTCCCCTGTTCCTCCAGACTGTGTTGATATTTGCCCTCGGTTATGTGCTGAGTAAGGGTCTCAAGCTCAAGTATGAAGATGCCGCGCCTTCTGCCATGATCGGCGCATCCAACCACTTTGAAGTTGCGATCGCCACAGCCACCATGCTATTTGGCCTGTCCAGCGGTGCAGCTTTGGCCACAGTCGTGGGTGTGCTGATCGAGGTGCCAGTGATGTTGATGCTGGTAAAATTGTGCCTTCGTACCCAAAAGTGGTTTGATTGAAACCTGGATTAGAAATGATTGCCTGAAGCAGAAATTGTCTGTATGATCGTCCTTGAATTAGTTTCATAACGGCCCAAATCTTATTATCCGAAAAGGAGTACAAAATGAACCGTCACATGTTACTGCTTTCAATTACCTGTCTTATCACTCTTTCTGTTACCTGTCTGGCTGAGGAGGCTGTTGTACCGTCTGGCAGGGTCAACTTGTTTGATGGTCAAAGCTTTGATGGCTTGTTTCGGTATTTGCGCAATGATCAGGGGGACGTCAATAAAACATGGCAAATAAAGCCCGGGGGCGTATTTGCATGCACAGGCAAGCCTGCTGGGTATATTCGCACGACCACAGCCTACAAAAACTACAAAGTGCGTTTTGAATATCGTTGGCCTGCCAAACCGGGAAACAATGGAATTCTTGTCCATGCGCAAGGCCCTGATAGAGTGTGGCCCAAATGCCTGGAGTGCCAGGGCGGATTTCATAATCAGGGTGATTTTTGGGAAATTGGTGGTTTTGAATTTAATGAACACAAGATTGGCGGGCACCGAGTTCGCGGTCGACGTGTGTTGAAATATGGTGCACACAATGAAAAAGAGCCCGGTCAGTGGAATGTGTATGAAGTTTGGTGTGTTGCGGGTACGGTTCGACCCTATGTCAATGGCAAGCTCATGAATGAGGCCACGGACTGCGTTGTCACTGAGGGCACCATTTGTCTTCAGAGTGAAGGCGCACCCATCGAGTATCGAAACATCACCATTGAACCTGCCAAGAACTTGCTCTGGCCAGTCACACCCGCCAAAAAGATCAACCTGTTTAATGGCAAGGACCTGGACGGCTGGGTTCGTTTCATTCCTGAAGACAAGGCGGAGGAAAACAAAAAATGGACCGTGGACAAGGTGTGGTCTGTAAAGGACGGTGTGATCCATTGCTCAGGCAAACCCAATGGGTATATCCGCACAACTGAGAGTTATGCCAACTATACCCTGCATTTGGAATGGCGATGGCCCGAGAAACCCACCAATAGTGGTGTGCTGTTGCATCGATCGGGGATCGACGCGGTTTGGCCCAAATGTGTGGAAGCACAACTGGCACACGAGAATGCCGGAGATTTCTGGTTTTTGAGTCACTCCACCGCCGTGGTTGATGGCAAAAAGGTTGGGCCCAAGAAATACGCCAATGGCAAAAAGAAACACCCTTCCAATGAAAAGCCAGCGGGACAGTGGAATACCTATGATATTGTGTGCAATGGAAAAACTGTCACGCTGACTGTCAATGGTGTGCGACAAAATGAAGGCGTTGATTGTGATCCATGGTATGGCCCCATCTGTCTGCAGAGTGAGGGCAGTCCCATTGAATTTCGCAACATCACACTGGAGCCGTTACCATAGATTGAGCCTTCAGCTGTCAGCATTCAGCCATTTTGAATCGCTTTGTGAGGCTTGTTTAATAGATCCCTCGGTTTCTCGGGATGACAAGTCACTTCGTCGGATTGTTGCGCCATGGTGTTGGCCCGACCTTACGAGGCGCCGAGAGGCCCAATAAAACTAGTCCGCGTAGCGGCTCCGAAAGAGCTGAAAGCTGATGGCTGACCGCTAACAGTTCTCCCTGCCACCCTCAATTTCCGCATCTCGCTAGAATCTTCATTTCGATTCCGCAGACACTTTTTTGTCCCAAAAATAAGATTTCTTGTTACATCCAGGGTGAAACCTGGACTTGATCTTTTGAGGGCAGAGAGAGTTGCCCTGAAACTGAGGTCTTGAGAGACGATTGTGGAGGTCATCATGCAAAAAGTCAATAGTGGTTTAGTGGGCAAAAAATGTATTTGGGGGGTCATATTGATGGTTTTCTGTACTTATGCTGGCAATGTTTCTGCCCAGGAGAGAGTTTATTATGGCGGGGGTGCAGGGGAGCCCAATGATCCCTATCAAATCTGGACGCCGGAACAGTTTGTGGCGATTAATGTGCATTCTGAGGACTGGGGGAGTTGCTTCAGACTTATGGCAGATGTCAATCTTGTGGATACGACCCCTGAGATGATCGCGCCCATTGGCAATCATACGGTGCCATTTTCCGAACAGCCTTTACAGTGGTCATAGTTCCAGAGGTGATAGCTCAGCACACCGAAAGATCGCAGGTGACCTTCCCTCCGCAGCAGGTATGGTTGGGCACTTAATCATTGGGAATCTGGTCGATTGTGATGTTAGCTCAGTGGCAATGGAGGGGGGAGGAATGACTGGAGGTTTGGTTGGATTTTCATACAGTTCCAGGGTGAGCCTCTGCTCAGTAGAAGGAACGATTTCTGGTGTGAGAATCGTGGGCGGACTAGCTGGGCATGCTCTAGGGACAAGAATTAGCCAATGTGCAGCCAATGCAAGCGTCTCAGGAGAGATAACCGGTGGATTGATTGGGGATTCCAAAGAATGTGCTATTGAAGAATGTACTGCGATTGGGCAGTTAGAAAACAGTCGTATTGAAGGGGGCTTGATTGGTAAAAGCTACTCTTCTCATATTTCGAATTGTTGTTCTCGATGTGACCTTATCGCGGATTATGAGCCACGTTTTGTGGCTGTTGGTTTGCCCAATAACCGTCGTTACGGTGGATTCATTGGCATCAGCAACTACGATGTAGCGAAGATGTGCTACAGCGCAGGGCATGTAGCCTATTCTGATCCAACGACAGATTCTTAATGGGATGAGGCGATTTCATTCAAAGTAGGGAGCTTTATTGGGGGCGGATACTTTGTTAATTCTGATCAGAATGCCGCTCAGGCCTGCTTTTGGGATATGGATAAATCAGGAATAGATGTGGGTGTCAACTACCTAAGCATAAGATACTCGGATACGTATTTGCCCTATGAAGAAATCTATCGGCTGGCAACGCATGAGATGTGGACTCAGGAGTTCTATACCTATACGGATCCGGGTTGGGATTTCGAGACCGTTTGGACTATGAAGGAAGGGGGCGGCTATCCAGTTCTGCAATGGGAGTTGTCAATCGCTCCAGATGGCCTTAAGGAACGTCGGAACAATTAGTGTCGTTCAGACGGAATGGCAGTGTAGTTCCACTTAGGCAGTAGCGTATTAAATACGATGTGTAAGCCATCTTTAATTTCGTCAGTCGCCTTCTGGCCTGTCTCGTATAGTTTATTCATTATATTGACCGTCGTTCGTAAGCCCTTTTGGGTAACGGCCTGTCGCATTAACCGGACGACAGTTTCGATGCAATCAAACAGCATCCCGCGACAAGCCCTGCCAACGTGAGGAAAAAAACGACGCTCGATCGGATTATACTTGGAGCAATAACTCGGGAAGTGGGCAACACGAATCTCGATGCCAATTGAGTCGGCGAGTTGCTGGAGATAATGCTTGAAAAGGTGACGGTTCGCTGAATTGCTGCCACCCCCATCGCAGAGCAACAAGATCGATGTCGCGTCAGAGTAGCATTGCTTACCAATTCTGTTCCAGTACCAACGTAAGCTTCCCACTGCAAACTCACTTGTATCGTGCGACAATCCAACATTGATGTGCCCGCAATTTCGCACGGGATCGTAGATGCCATGTGGGATCACAACACCCTCGGCCAAACTTGGAAAGTCATGATCAAACGCATGAAATGGTGCGGTGCTCAATACACGCCCAGCCCGGTAAAGCTGTCCAAGGTGCTCTTTTGCCTTTGTGTCGATAGAGAAATACGGATTTCCTGTTGCTGTGTATTCTTCTATCAATGCTTCGATGTGTCTGAACTGAGTATCACGATCAGGTGATGATCCGCCAGCGATGTCCTTGGCAATCTTACGATACCCGAGCCCTATATCATTGAGCCAAGCAGTCACCGTTTTGTCACTCACCGGGGTTCCCAGGTTTGAGGCTCGACGGGCGAGTTCGACTGCAGACAGGTCTGTGAAAATGACGGCTTGCTTATCGGGGTCGCCTGCTGTGCGAGTTTGTAGTATTTCGTTGAGGTTATCTTTCAGGCCAGCTTCAGTTTCTACTTTTTTTTTCGACCCGCGCCTGGTCGGCGAATTCGCCCGGCAGCAGGATCATTCGCAAGTTGATCTAATTCGGCGACTCCCCGTTCAATTGTCCGGGTTGAGCATCCGAACAGTTTGGCCAGATACGATACACTGCCGCGGCCAAGACGTTGAGATTCGATGGCTGCAAAACGGCGTGCAT
>Ga0307990_1002930_pt1 | contig 13321 bp, 11 predicted proteins | sample EllFjometagen129_FD_203168 | JGI IMG/M metagenome (GOLD analysis project Ga0307990, IMG submission 203168) | Marine microbial communities from Ellis Fjord, Antarctic Ocean - #129 | ecosystem: Environmental > Aquatic > Marine > Unclassified | place: Southern Ocean | collected 2014-10-08
TGCCGGTGGGGTTCATTTTGGACAGGGTGATCTGACCATCGCCCAGGGCAGGAGTTTGCAGATTTCACCGCTTGTTTTTGGTTACAGCACACATTCGGTCGACCAGTTGAATGCCGCGATAGATTCAGGTGCCGATTATGTCAGCATTGGGCCGGTCTTTGCCACTGATACCAAGCCGCATGAGAAAGTTGCCGGTCTTGAGTATGTTGAGCAAGCGGCAAAGATTCTTGAAGGCAGCGGCGTTGGGCATGCTGCGATAGGGGGGATAACCCTTGAAAATGTCGAGCAGGTGCTTGCAGCTGGAGCCAGGACGATAGCTGTTTGCTCGGCGATTACGGATGCAGTCGATCCTGAAGATATGTGCGGGCGGTTCAAAAGGGAAATCCTTACTTTTTCATAAAGTCTTTAACTTGATGATGTTATGGTCCTATAATTTATGGTTCAAGTAAAATGCTTATGGTTGAGCATTGGTTTTATAGCCGATATGTCGTTGCAAAGTGCGTATATTACGCTCCGTTTTTTAGTTTTTGAGGAAGTTATCCACTTGAGATAGCAGTAAAAAAGGAAGTTTCGGATATATCAGGTATTCATGTAGGCCAGATGTCTAATGACTGCTGTATTAACATTATTTACCGGACGTCAACGTTTCTTTTTCTGTAAGTTCTTTTTTTGACTGGGTTTATGGGGCTGTTGCCGGGTTTTCAATGGCTGGTTTATGCGTTTTAAAGACATAGGTTGTGCTGTTTGGTTTATGTTTAATAGTTAACTTAGGCGAAGTTTATGCCTTACATCCTAAGTTATCAACAGGTTATCAACATTTAATTTCCATTGCGGAATGATTTCTGGATTTTATTGATTTTCCAGCAAAATAGTTCAAAAAGTCACCCATGAAATTGTATCATTTTGTGGAAAACATGGTTAAAATTTGCAAAAGTTAACAGAAACACCAATTAAAGAGGTATAGATATGTCAAAAGGGATTATTGGTATAGCCGAGTCGCTGCACGCTTCGATACCGAAGCACGCCAAGCCAATGAAAGAACTTCTGGGTATGGGTCCGGATGCTTACACCCAGCCGAGCGATGCTTTAAAAGAAATACAAGACCTAATTGAGTCGCAATCTGACGACGGTGCGGCGTTTATCGCCATCAATGTCGATGCTTTCGGCGAAGATGACCCAAAAGTTGCCGTCGACCTGATGGTTGAGTATACAAAGCTTGTTCGTAAGTGGGGCAAGGGCGTTCCTGCGTGTATAGACAGTAGTGACGACGATGTCCTTATCGCCGGTCTTAAGGAATGGTATAACACTGACGAAGATGTCAAGCAGCCGCTCGTCAACTCGATCAAGGCTTATACGGCCGATGCGATGTTGCCGCTGAAGAAGGAATATGATTTTGCTATTGTCGGTTTGCTGATGGGCGAAGAAGCCCCGACCGGTCCCGGCGGAGCACATTCGGTGGACGAACTTTACGCACTGGCCAAAGAGATTTTCGATAAGGCTATGGAATACGGCTTTACGCGTGAAGAGATATACTACGATGCTACGGCGTTCCCGCTGGCTATCGATATGCCGATGACGCCGGGCGTTGGGAGCTTTACTTATACCGCGTTTGAGACGATCAAGAAGATCGATACCGATTCGGATATGCATGGCGTACATTTCTCGATGGGTATCAGTAATTCCTGTCGTGATCTGCCGGCTCGCAAGGTTGGTATCTGTAGAGCATACGTCGAAGTGGCCATGCGGTACGGTCTCGATGCCGGTATCGTAAACGTCGCTCACCACTTCGGTGAAAGTCCAGCTGACCCGGTCCTCGTCGAGCTCGTCGATGCCTATGCAAAGATGGACGGGACGATGGAGACGATGAATGACGCGATGATGCTGATGGGCCAATTCTGTGCTTCGGCAAAGAAGTAATCGACAGCATCACCTATAAACACTTAAAAGCGGTATCCTTTAAATAGCGAAGGATATCGTTTTTTTTTTGAGATTAGCTGCAAAGTACTACTTGACAGCCGGTATTGTCTATAGTAATAATTAGAGTTGTAAAACTGATTTGCTTTTTATTTTTTTGCGGGAGACAGAAAATGGATAATTTTATTGATAATCTTGGTGAACCTGATGAAAGTCAGCAGCAACCTCAGCCGGAAGATACCCCTCCTGTCGTTGAGCCTGAAGAAACGCCTCCAACTATAGAGCTTGAAGATTCGCCTGAGGAACCCTCTTTTACAGAGGCCCAGGAGCAGCCTGATATGCCCAGTTTTCCGGAAGGCCCCAGCAAAGATGACAGGATGTGGGCGACATTTTGCCATTTAGCCGCTTTTGTTGGTTATATTGGGGTTCCATTTGGCCAGATCCTTGGCCCGCTTATAATCTGGCTTATTAAGAAGGAAGAAAGCCCGTTCGTAAACGAAAACGGCAGAAAGGCTCTTAACTTTCAGATATCCATAGCAATTTATATGCTTGCTTCGACGCCGCTGGTATGCGGCGGCCCCTTGATCCTGCTTGCGATTGTTCCGTTGATGATTGTTGATGTGATCTTCCCGATCATTGCCGCTATCAAGGCCAATAATGGCGAGGAAGTTTCTTACCCGATTAGTATTGAGTTCATTAAGTAGCTCAAATTGTCCGGTATTTCTTGCAAAATTCTGATTTGCCGTTATTATTGTGCCTATGGCAAAAAAACAGGCAAAAAAAACCAGTATTTCGACGGGCACTATCGCTAAGAATAAGAAGGCTTATTTCAATTTTGAAATCGTCGAAAAGTTAGAGGCGGGTATCTCGCTTAAGGGTAGCGAGGTCAAGTCGCTGCGCGGCGGGGAGGCCGATCTTGAAGGTTCCTATGCCAAGCTAAAGGGTCATGAGGTTTTTCTCGTCGGTTGTAAGATTGCCACCTACCCGCAGGCCGGTCAATTCAACCATGACCCTACTCGTGACCGCAAACTGCTTCTTCATAAGTTACAGATAAATAAAATTCGCGGAAAACTTCAGCAGAGGGGTTTTACCCTCGTCCCGCTTCGGATGTACTTTAGCGGACGCGGTATCGCCAAGGTTGAGATTGGTCTGGCGCGCGGTAAGCGCCAGTTCGATAAACGGCAAAAACTTCAGCAGGACCAGCAAAAACGAGATGCAGCAAGAAGCATGAAGCATTATAAACGATAGCTACCCAAACTGTCCTTTCGGCCAGTTTGAAATTACGAATTACGAATTACAAATTACGAATTGAGGTTTCGGCCATGCGGCCGAAGCTATTTTATTTGAGAACTAAGCCGGCGTTTGTTGACGGTACTAGACGAAAGGTTGAAATATGGCTGACGAAGAAAAAAAGATTATTGTTGATGACGACTGGAAACAGCAGGCCCAGAAGGAAAAAGAAGAGTTAAAGCAAGAAGAAACGGCTGTCGAAGAAGCCAAGCCCGAAGCAGGTGAGCGACCTCCGCTTCCGCCGGCTAATTTCCCGGGTCTTGTAAGCATGCTCGCTACGCAGGTTTTCTTTGCTCTTGGTTTGATCGCCACCGAGCAGAACAAAGACGTCCAGCCGGATCTTGAGATGGCGAAATTCAATATCGATATGCTTACAGTTCTCGAAGAAAAGACCAAGGGCAATCTCGGTGATGAAGAAGAAAAAATGCTTACGGATACTCTCAGCCAGCTTCGCATGGCTTTTGTTCAGGTTTCTCAAAAGGGCTAAAATGGCAAACATACTCGACGAGATCATCGAATACAAATACACCGAGGTCGAAAGACGCAAAGCACATACACCACTTGAAGAGGTCGAGTCGATGGCAGCTCGTATGCCAAAGTGCCGCAATTTCTACAAGGCTGTAACCAAGCAGAATCCGCGAGGTCTCAACGTCATCGCCGAGGTCAAAAAGGCTTCTCCTTCTGCCGGTCTTATCCGTCCGGATTTTGACCCGGTAAAGATCGCAAAGACCTATCAGGCCTGTGGTGCAGACGCTATTAGTTGTCTGACCGATGAGAAATATTTTCAGGGCAGCCTGGATTACATTGCGATGATTAAAGAGGCGGTCGATCTTCCGATCCTTCGCAAGGATTTCACTGTAGATGAGTACCAGGTCTACGAGGCCAAAGCAGCAGGCGCAGACGCGATACTGCTTATCGCCGAAGCCCTCAGACCGGCACATCTTATGGATCTTATGATACTTGCCCGGGAACTGACCCTGACTTCTTTGATAGAGGTTCACGATGTCGACCTGCTTTTGCAGCTTCGTTCGCTTGCCGGTTTCCCACAGAAGGGCTACAGCTTGCTCGGGATAAATAACCGCGACCTTACTACAATGAAGGTTGATTTTAACACGACAAGCCGGCTTGCTGAGTTTATAGATGACCGCAGCGAACTGGTCGCCGAAAGCGGTATCAAGACACGCGAAAACGTCGACAAGCTGAAAGAGGTAGGCGTAGGCGCCGTCCTCATCGGCGAAACTCTCTGCAAAAGCAAAAGCATAGAAGATAAATTTGAAGAACTCTTCGCAGTATAGTAGCAGGGGTCTCCAGCCCGCGACTCTTGTGATAACTGCATTATTTAGGTTGTACTTTAGTACACGGGTTCGGAAAGAGCAAAAAATACGTTTAACATTATTTATTGAAAGCGTTTAGGGAGAAAAGTATATGTTGACTACTTTTTATATCATTTTTACTTTGCTTTTGGTAGTCGCTGTGGTCTTCATACGAAGGCGCGTTCGAGCTAATATTCGCAAGATGCTGATGGCGACTCCTTTTCCCGAGGACTGGCAGGAGGTCATCGACAATCATGTTCCAATTTATAAGCATCTGCCCGACGACCTTAAGGATCAGCTTCACGGTCTGATCCATATTTTTCTTGTCGAGAAAAAGTTTGCCGGCTGTCAGGGCATCGAGATCACCGACGAGATCAAGGTGACCGTTGCCGCCCAGGCTTGTATTTTGCTGCTAAATCGCAAGACTAAATATTATCCCAAGCTCAAGATGATCTATATCTATCCGCATACTTATGTCGCTAACGAAGGCGGCGTCAAAGGTGCCCGGTTGGGTGAATCGTGGCAGAATGGGCCTGTCGTGCTAACGTGGGACAGTGTTCAGGGCGGTGCAAGGAATATTCATGACGGCAGAAACGTAGTCTTTCACGAATTTTCACATCGCCTCGACCAGGAAGACGGAGATGCAGATGGCGCACCGATTCTAGAGAGCAGGTCCAGCTATAAGACGTGGGCACAGGTGCTGGGCAAAGAATACGAAAAACTACAGGGCAAGACACGCGGACGCCGCCGGTCGGTATTGAACAAGTATGGTTCGACGAATCCCGCCGAATTCTTCGCCGTCGCTACTGAAGCCTTTTTCGAGAAGGCAAGGCAAATGAAGAAAAAACAGCCGGAACTGTACGAAGAACTGAAAAGCTATTACAAGATGGACCCGGTAGAGTGGGAATGATGGGAATGTATAATGTATATTGACTAATGTATAATGAAGGATTCTTCTTATGAGGTTTGTTTATATACTGGTGGTTTTGGTAATTATGACTGTTGCCGGATGCGGCAGTGAGTCTGTCAAGATTGAGCAATTTGATGCGGATGTTATCGTTTATGGCGATGCTTCCGGCGGTGTTGCCGCGGCGGTTCAGGCTGGGCGAATGGGCAAAGATGTGATTTTGATCTCTCAGTACGGCCATCTTGGAGGGATGACCAGCAGTGGATTGGGGTGGACGGATATTGGCAATACTTCGATACTTGGAGGTATCTCTCGCGAATTTTATAATAATGTTTATTTGCACTATCAGGATGATGCGGCATGGGATCAAATGCCGCGGTCGAGTTTTCAGAACAAGGGGCAGGGCACTGCTGCACTAAACGACAAAACGCAGTTGGCTTCGGTCTTTGAGCCGAAAGTTGCCGAAGCGGTTTTCGATAAACTTGCCGCCGGCGCCGGAGTTCGTATCGTAAACGGACGGATCGATCTTAACAAGGGCGTTACGATGGAGGGCCTGCGGATAAGCGTAATCCACCTTGAAGGCGGAAAGTCTTTCAGGGGGCGCATGTTTATTGATGCTTCGTATGAAGGCGATCTGCTCGCAGTTGCCGGTGTGTCTTTTCGTTTTGGACGTGAGGCCAATGCCGAATTTAATGAAACGGGTAATGGGATCACAGGGCCTCGTGGCGGCAATCAGCTTCGGTCCGGTATAGACCCATATGTCGTCAAAGGCGATCCGGCAAGCGGATTGCTTAACGGTGTAAATCCCGATATGGGCGGTGCAGTCGGAGACGCCGATCATCTACTCCAGGCTTATTGTTATCGTATGGTGCTGACCGATATTGAGTCTAACCGTATTATGGTTGAAAAGCCAGCAGACTATCAGGAATCCGATTATGAAATTCTATTTCGTGCGATTGAGGTGGGCCAGAAGAGTCGTTTCTTTAAGACCAGCATGATGCCCAATCGAAAGACGGATTCCAATAACGCCAGCGGTATTTCAACCGACTTGATCGGGGGCAATTACGGAACGGACTGGAACTGGGCGACGCTTAGTCACAAAGAGCGTCAGGCTCTTTCCGCCAAACACCGTCACTGGCAGATTGGTTTGCTCTGGACGCTGCAAAACCATCAGCGTGTGCCGGAAAGTATTCGCAAGAGTGTTTCGCAGTGGGGATTGCCTGCCGACGAGTTTACCGACAACGATTACTGGCCGTATAATATTTATGTTCGCGAAGCACGGCGTATGGTTTCGGATTTTGTTATGACCGAAGATCATTGCCGGCGAACGCTGCCGGTCGATGATCCTGTGGGGATGGGAGCCTATACGCTCGATTCGCATAACACGCAGCGTTTCGTTCATAACGGGATGGTGAAAAACGAAGGGGATATTCAGTCCAGAATCAAGGCCCCGTACAAAATCGCTTATCGTTCTATAATTCCAAAAGCGGATGAGTGTGAAAATCTATTTGTGCCGTGGGCGCTTTCGGCGACTCATATAGCTTTCGGTTCGATCCGGATGGAACCGGTGTTTATGATCCTCGGCCAGTCGGCAGGTACTGCGGCATGTATGGCGATAGATGATTGTGTCTCCGTTCAGCGAGTCGATTACGGCAAGCTTAAGAAGAGACTAACAGACGACGGACAAAAGTTGGAGTATGGGCAGAAAAGCCCCAGGTAAATACTATCATGAAACAGCAATACGACAAAAACAGTTTAACAGGTTGGCGAAAAAAGTTTTTTGAGGTTATCTTCGAAGCAGATACCCCAGCAGGCAAACTTTTCGATGTTGTTTTGATGGTTAACATCATCGTCAGCGTTATCGTCGTAATGCTCTATAGTGTCGAGAGTGTCAGAATCAAGCACGGTGAACTGTTAATTGCTCTTGAGTGGGGATTTACGGTTCTTTTTACTATCGAGTATATTCTGCGGCTTGCCTGTGTTAACCGGCCTTTGCGGTATGTGTTCAGTTTCTTTGGTGTAGTCGATCTGCTTGCTATACTGCCGACATATCTGAGCCTGTTAATGAAGGCCAATCATTCGCTGACCGTAATCCGCCTGTTGAGGGTGCTTCGAGTTTTCCGGGTATTAAAGTTCGGCAGGTGTCTTGGCGAGGCCAACATGCTCATGCAGGCTCTTATGGCCAGCCGCCGCAAAATATTCGTTTTTATGTTTACCGTGCTGACACTAGTTGTGATCATCGGTTCGCTGATCTATGTAATAGAGGGCCAGGAAAACGGCTTTACCAGCATTCCGCGAAGTGTCTATTGGGCGATAGTCACATTGACTACTGTCGGTTACGGTGATATTTCTCCGCAGACTCCGCTCGGACAGTTACTGGCCTCTTTCGTAATGATCATGGGTTACGCGATAATCGCCGTCCCCGCCGGGATCATTACTGTCGAGATGACAAAGTATGAAAATAAGAATATCACATCCCAGGTTTGCCCCGAATGCACCCAGGAAGGCCATGACCACGACGCGCAACACTGCAAATTCTGCGGAGCCAGATTATAGTTAAATACTCAAACTGACCGATTCGGTTGAGATTTGTGGACTTTGAAAAGCTAAATTAGGCAGGTAATATTCTGGCAATTTTCTTGTTTTTCTGGTATAATGGTACAGTGATTAAATGGAATATTTTGTGTCTGGATATTTTTTGAAAAACACGTATTTTTTAGCCCTGATAGCGATTTTTGTGATCTGTGAGGTGATTCTGGCGATGCCAGCAAACCCGGTTGCTTTTGATGCGCGTCAGCCTGACGGGAAAAAAATACGCCTTCATATTCGCGGTGACGAACGATTTCACTGGTTTGAAGACGTCGAAGGGTATCCGGTTGTTCGCGATAAAAAGCGATATGCTTATGGTAAACTGGACAGAAATGGCAGGCTGGAAGCAACCGCTTTGACGGTCGGAACCGACAACCCGAAGGCAGCCGGTATGAAAAAGAAAGTCTTATTTCCGACCGAACCTCTAAGGACTCTTGGCCTTTCTGTTATGTCGGGTGAGGAACCAACGATTTCGCCTGCCAAAGTCCAGCCAACCGGAACGGTAAAAAACCTTGTGGTTCTTTGTTTGTTTAGTGATCACACGGTCGAAAATGACGCACGTCTGGAGGGTGACTATGATATTCTCTTCAACCAGGTCGGCGGAGATCCTACGCTTGCTCCGACCGGCAGCGTTAAAGATTACTACCTGGAAAATTCTTACGATGTGATGACACTCGAAAGTACGGTGATGGCGTGGGTGACGCTTCCGCATTCGGAGGCATATTATGCCGACGGCAGCGATGGTATGGGTGATTATCCGGCAAACTCCCAGGGTATGGTCGAAGATGCCTTGGATGCCTTGAATCTGGTCGATCCTCAGGTTGATTTTTCACAGTTTGATAAAGACGGTGACGGATATATTGACGCGATCACATTTATTCATTCCGGCTATGGAGCCGAATCCGGCGGAGGAGGTGGTGATTGGATATGGTCGCACCGGTGGGGACTTGATTCGCACGAATGGACCAGCACAGAAGGCGTTAAGGTGAATGATTATCATACCGAGCCTGCGCTTTGGGGGACCAGTGGTACGAATATTGTCAGGTTTGCGGTTATCGCTCATGAGTTGGGGCATTTTTTTGGTTTGCCTGATTTGTATGACACAGACGGATCGGGTTCGGGAATCGGTTCATGGGGTATAATGGCTAATTCCTGGGGGTTTGATAACTCGCAACTTCATCCGCCGCATTTTTCGGCATGGAGTAAGATTGAGCTTGGGTGGGTAACACCGACGGTGATCGATACACCGGGCACTTATACCGCAAGCCAGGTCGAAACAAACCGGCAGATTTATCGTATCGACAATGGGTATCCGTCCGGCGAATATCTTCTGATCGAGAATCGTCAGCCGACTGGTATTGAAACAAAGATACCGCAGGGCGGGTTGTGTATCTATCACATTGACGAACAAGCCGACGATGATACCGAGGGGTATCCCGGACAAAGCGGCTGGCCGAGTAACGGTAATCATTATCGTGTGTCTCTGCTTGGAGCAGACGGCGATTACGATCTGGAAAATGGCAGCAACCAGGGCGACGCCGGTGACGTTTATCACGGCGGCGGTGTCTCGGAATTATCGCCAATGACTGTACCAAATACGGATGCTTATCAATCGGGAAATATTATTGTTACGGATAATACTATCATGAATGTTTCGCCTGCCGGTGTGTCTATGACTTTTACTTATGAAGACGGAATTATCCCGCTGCCGCCGGAGGCATTCGATATGGATGTTTTCACCGACATCAATGCTCCCCTGACGATTAACTTAAAGTCTTTCGATGACTCCAGGCCGGACCCGCCTTCGGCTGTTACATGCAGAATTATCTCGCTGCCCAACCACGGCAGTTTAACGGATAAGCACGGAGTTGTGATCAATTCGGTGCCGCATGTACTTGCAAATTATGAAAACGAGGTGATCTATACTCCCCGTTGGAATTGTCGTCACGCGGCGGCTTTTGGTTTTGTAGTAAACGACGGTGGCACTGTTCCAGACGGCGGAGACTCGAACGAGGCGACCGTTACCGTTAATGTTGTCGATCTTCTATACTCGGCAAATATGGACACTGACCCCGGCTGGACGTTCAACGGTCATATCGGTCTGCCGGACTGGCAGTGGGGCGTGCCCGGCGGAATGGGCGGGGCACATGGTAACCCGGACCCAACGTCAGGGTTTACCGGGGCCAATGTCATCGGTTATGACATCTCTGACGAAAGTAACGGCGGAGACTATGCAGAGATCGACTCAACCGAATGGGCGATGACTCCGGCGATTGATTGCAGCGGGGTGAATAATATTCAGCTTAGATTTTACCGCTGGCTGAATATCGAAGAGTCGGATTATGACCATGCGTATATCGAAATTTCCAATGATGGTTCAAACTGGAATCTGGTTTGGGAAAACTCGTCGGAGATAACCGATTCAACCTGGATGCAGCAGACTTATGATATCTCCGCCTTCGCCGATGACCAGGCGACGGTCTACCTGCGATGGGGTATGGGACCGACCGACAGGGGGTGGCACTATTCTGGATGGAATATTGACGACGTCATGGTGATGGCGGTTAACCCGGTAGAACTGGACGGTGATTTCGACCTGGATTGCGACGTCGATCCGGACGACCTGATGATCTTACTGGACCACTGGCTTGAGACCTGCCCCGAGTGCGACGGTACCGACCTGAGCGATGATGGCGTCGTGGATTTGCGGGATATTTCGATTCTCGCGCAAAACTGGTTGAGTGAAGTGTGATGCGGACGGCGTAAGGCTTTTGAAAAATCATTTGTTTTATTAAGGAATTCAGGGATGTTTAATTATGCTTCGCTTCGGGTTTTTGTTTTGGTTTGCGTTTTCTGGGCAGGCGGGTTGTTTGCGGGCCAGCCTAATGTTATTGTGATTCTTGCCGATGATCAGGGCTGGGGTGACCTTGGCATTAGCGGTAATTCGAATGTTAGTACGCCTAATATTGACCGGTTGGCTGAGGGAGGTGTCAGGTTTGATCGGTTTTATGTTTGTGCGGTTTGCTCGCCGACTCGGGCCGAACTGCTTACCGGGCGATATCATGTTCGGGGCGGGGTTTATTCGACTTCGCAAGGTGGCGAGAGGCTCGATCTGGACGAAACTACTATTGCCGAGGTTTTCAAAAAGGCAGGTTACGCCACTGCGGCGTATGGGAAATGGCATAACGGAATGCAACCGCCTTACCATCCCAACGCGCGTGGATTTGACGATTATTATGGATTTTGTTCGGGGCACTGGGGAAACTATTTTAGCCCGATGCTCGAACACAACGGCCGGATCGTTAAAGGCAATGGGTTCGTTACTGATGATTTCACTGAGCATGGTTTGCGGTTTATCGAAAAAAATAAAAACAAGCCGTTCTTCCTTTACCTTCCCTACAATACGCCGCACAGCCCTATGCAGGTGCCAGATAAGTGGTGGGATCAATATAAAAATAAAGATATAAAGATGAGACATCGGGATGCGAAAAAAGAGAATGTTCAGTTTACCCGGGCTGCGCTTGCTATGTGCGCTAATATCGACTGGAATGTCGGCAGGGTTGTCGACAAGGTTCAAGAGGCGGGGCTTTCGGAAAAGACAATCATTATTTATCTGTCGGATAACGGCCCTAACAGCTGGCGCTGGAACGACGGTATGAGGGGCAGGAAAGGTTCCGTCGACGAAGGCGGAGTACGTTCGCCTATGATCATCAAGTGGCCGGGAAAACTAAAAGCCGGTACGAAGATCAAACAGATCGCCGCCGCCATCGACCTTTTGCCGACCCTTGCCGATATGACCGGGATCAAACCGCAATTGGATAAACCGCTTGACGGGGTAAGTTTGAAACCCTTGCTACTGGAAGATAACCCAAAGTGGAAAGATCGGCTTATCTTTAACAATTGGCGAAAGAGGACCAGCGTGCGCAGCCAGCGGTACAGGCTCGATAATAATGGAAAATTGTTTGACATGGAAAATGATCCGGGGCAAAAGGTTGACATTTCCAAAAGTAAGCCCAAGATCACAGCTGAATTGTTGCGGGCAAAAGCTAAATGGAAGAAAGAGGTTTATAGCGAAATGGTTGCCGGCGAAAAGCGGCCGATCACTCTTGCCTGCCCCGGTTTTGAGTATACCCAGGTGCCGGCTCGCGATGGCAGGGCCGATGGTAATATTAAAAGGTCCAATCGCTTTCCGAACTGCACTTATTTTACTAACTGGGTTGACGCTAAAGATAAGATCACCTGGGATGTCGATGTCCTTGCCGATGGCGATTTTGATGTTGAGGTTTATTATACCTGCCCGGCGAAAGATGTCGGGTCGACTATTGAGGTGAGCTTTGCTGGTGAGAAAGTATCTGGTGAAATTCAGCAGGCTTATGATCCGCCCGTGACAGGCATGGAAAACGACCGCAGCAAACGGATAGAATCTTATGTCAAAGATTACAAGAAGCTTAAGCTTGGGACTCTGCGATTGAAAAAAGGCAAAGGAGTATTAACTCTCAAAGCCCTTGAAATGCCCGGTTCGCAGGTCATGGATTTCCGGTTGTTGATGTTCAAGAGAGTAAGCCAAAAATAGGACGTAGCAAAGAGGCTCAAAGTTTTCTGTCCAGCTTCCTGTAGCTTATCGCCTCTGCTATGTGGTCCGGTTGTAAGTTATCGGATTCGCATAGGTCGGCGATTGTTCTTGCTACTTTGCATATCTTGTCGTGTGCTCTTGCGCTTAGTGCGAATTCTGTCATCGCGCATCTCAGCATCTCCGTGCTGGTCTCGTCGAGCTTGCAGTGTTCTTCGACCAGGCGGTGGGTCATTGTTCCATTCGTGATGAGTTTGTTTCCACCGAATCTTGCCGCTTGTCTGTGGCGGGCGTTAAGCACCTGCTCGCGTATCTTCGCCGAACTTTCGCCGGTGCGTTTGTTGTGGAGCTGAAGGAAATTGACTGCCGGTACGTCTATGTGGATGTCGATGCGATCCAGTAGCGGCCCGCTTATTTTTGACATATACTGTTCGACTTGCCGCGGCGTACATTTGCACTTCTTGGTATTCGTTCCCCAGTATCCGCATTTGCATGGGTTCATCGCGCAGATCAGCATCAACTGGGCCGGGAAGGTTACTGTGCCCTTAGCACGTGAGACGGTTACCGATCCGTCTTCGAGCGGCTGACGGATCATCTCCAATATGTTGCGCGGAAACTCGGCGAATTCATCAAGAAAGAGTATTCCGTGGTGGGCCAGCGACAGTTCGCCTGGTCGAGGTGTGGATCCTCCGCCAACCAGTGCCGGACCGCTTGCCGTGTGATGCGGCGATCTTACCG
>Ga0307990_1002931_pt1 | contig 13319 bp, 10 predicted proteins | sample EllFjometagen129_FD_203168 | JGI IMG/M metagenome (GOLD analysis project Ga0307990, IMG submission 203168) | Marine microbial communities from Ellis Fjord, Antarctic Ocean - #129 | ecosystem: Environmental > Aquatic > Marine > Unclassified | place: Southern Ocean | collected 2014-10-08
TTGCCTCTTTTTCTTTTTTGTCTTTTTTCTTATCTAAAGTTGTTTTAACTTTGATAATCTCTTCACCATTGTAATAACCACAATTTTTACAAACTTTATGTGGTAAGATCATTGTTTTGCATTTAGAACATTTTACTAGTTCTGTTTGTTTAAGTGCATGGTGTGATCTCCTCATGTTTCTAGATGATGGAGTTCTTCGTTTTTTAGGTACGGACATATAAGTTTTATTTAAATATTAAAAACTAATTATAAAGAGATTCTATACTATTTTAAGCATTTTGTCAAAGGTTTATTTAACTATTTTAGCTAGCATTTCTTCAGCTCCAATCAGTTTTTTCTTTTCTTGTTCAACTATTTCAGCAGGTGCATTATCTACAAATTTTTTATTACTCAATTTATTTTTTAAAGATTTTATATATTTTTCTAGATTAGCAATTTCTTTGTCATTAGACTTTTTAGTCTCTGTTTTTAGATAAATTTTAATATTTGGTAGATGTAATTCAGTGTTTAGAGTTTTCTCTTGGGTTGTTTGTTTAATTCGGGCAAGTTTTTCAATAACAGCTGCATGCTCATTAATTAATTTATCGTATTTTTTGCTAATAATTAAACAGTCTATAAATTTTCCAGGATCAACTTTGTTTTCATTTTTAAATTTTCTGATTTCAGTAATAATATTTTTAATTATTTGAAAATTTTCTTGAGTTTTTTTGTCTTCTTTGTATTTTTTAAGTTCTGGCCATTTTTGAATCAACAATAAATCGCTCTGAAAGTTTTTCCAAATCACTTCAGTGATATAAGGAGTGAAAGGATGCCAAAGTTTCAATAAATTTTTGAGGATATAAAGTAAAATTTCATCCTTGCCTCTTTCAATTTTAGATATTTCTAAATACCAATCAGCTAATTTATTCCAAGTAAAATCATATAACTCTTCACCGGCTGGAGAGAATTGAAATTTTTCAATTTTTTCAGTAATACCGAAAGTGATTCTATCTAATTCATCTAAAATCCATTCGTCAGCCAAAGTTTTAGCTTTAGGTTTTTTATCTATTAACTTAACTTTTTTAACGCTGGTTAATATATAACGAGAAATATTCCAAAGTTTATTTACGAAATTTCGATAACCAGCGATTTTTTCATCATAAAGTTTTACGTCATTTCCGGGGGTAGAACCAATTATCATAGATAGTCGTAGAGCATCAGCTCCATAATCTTTAATCATTTCCAAAGGATCAATGCCGTTGCCTAGAGATTTTGACATCTTTCGACCTTGCTTGTCTCTTACTAATCCATGAAGATAAACTGTATCAAAAGGTCTTTCATTTAAAACATAGGTAGTCATTAAAATCATTCGGGCAACCCAGAAAAATAAAATATCATAACCAGTTTCCATTACTGAGTTTGGATGAAAATCTTTTAAATCTTTTGTTTTTTCTGGTCCACCCAGAGTACTGAAGCTCCATAGGCCAGAGGAGAACCAGGTATCTAGAGTATCAGGATCTTGAATCCAATCTTTTCCAGGATTATCAACTTGGACTTTTATTTCACCACTTTTATACCAAACTGGGATTCGATGTCCAAACCAAATCTGACGAGAAATACACCAGTCTCGCAGATTATCCATCCATTGGAAGTAGGTTTTATTAAATCTGTCTGGAATAATTTTAATTTCACCTTTTTTAACTATTTCAGAAGCTAATTGTTTTAAAGTTTTGTTTTTTCTTTTTTTAATTGGTTTATTAACATTTACAAACCATTGTTCAGAGGGTAGTGGTTCAATTGGAGTTCCACAACGATAACAGACTGAGAGGTTGTGGACATAATTTTCATCAATTTTTTCAACTAATCCTTTGGATTTTAATATTTCTACAACTTTCTTCCGAGCTTCTTTAACCGGAAGACCAGCTAGTTTCCCGGCTGCTTTAGTCATCTTACCTTCTTTGTTAATTATCTCTTCAATTTTAAGATTATATTTTTGAGCTAATTCATAATCCAACATTGAATGAGCTGGAGTAATAGTCATAGCGCCAGTTCCCATTTCCATATCAGCACTCATATCAGCAATTACTTGGGCTTTGATTTTTCCATTTATCCATTCCACTTCAAATTCTTTGCCAACAATATCTTTGTATCTTTTGTCTTTAGGGTGAACAATTATTATTTTGTCAGAGAATTTTGTTTCTGGACGAGCAGTTCCAATAACTACCGGGCCATATTTAAAATAATAAAAAGGTGATTTTTGTTCTTTATATTCAACTTCATCATCAGCTAAGGTTGATTGACAATGAGGACACCAATTTACAACTCTTTTACCTCGATAAATAAGTCCATCATTGTACATATCTATAAAAACTTTTTGAACTGATTTAGTTAAACCTTCGTCCATAGTATATCTTTCCCGAGACCAATCCAGAGAAGAACCCATTTTTTGTAATTGTTTCTTAATTACCACTTTAGATTCTTGAACAAATTTATCAACCTCTTCTAGAAATTTCTCTCGACCAATTTCATGACGATCAATTCCTTGGGCTTTTAATTTTTTATCTACTACAGTTTGAGTAGCAATAGCGGCATGGTCCATTCCCGGAAGCCATAAAGTTTTATCACCTTTCATTCGATGATAACGAATCATTAAATCTTGGTAGGCAAGCATAGCAGCGTGTCCAATATGAAGCTGACCAGTTACGTTAGGAGGAGGAAGGACAATTGAAAAAGTTTTACCATTTGTTTTTGGTAAATTGTCAGGATTAAAATATCCAGAATTTAGCCATTCTGAATAAATATCATCTTCAAATTTTTTTGCTTCGTATGCCTTTTCCATATTATGTGTTTATTATTCTTTCGTTTTCTTTTTTCCCTAATTTAAATTTAATATATTTAGTTGTTTTCGGTAAGCTACCTTTAATTTTATCAGCCCATTCAATTAAAACAAGGCTTTTCTCGTCATTAATGTATTCTTCTATGCCGATGTCTACTAAAGATTCATAATCTTCAAAGCGATAACAATCAATATGAACTAAATTAGTATATTTTTTATTGTTTTTTATTTTATATATTTTCATTACTACAAAAGTAGGACTAGTAATGTTTTCTATTTTAAAATATTTTCCAACTCCTTTAACAAAGGCAGTTTTTCCTGATCCTAGGTCACCAATTAAACCAACAACATTAGTATTAAAAGAGAGCTTGTCCGCCATAGCCTTGGCGAAGGAGGAAGCTAGTTTTTTTCCTAGCTTCAGAGTCTCTGATAATGATTTAGTGGTGTGTCTAGTCATAATTCTAAATTGGCATCAGCCATTAAGCTAAAATTATTTTTTTGAGCTTTATTTTTGTTAAAATATCCAGTAATAGCAATCATGGCAGCATTGTCTCCAGTATGTTTTAGTTCTGGAAAGTAGGTTTTGATTCCTAATTTATCTGCTTTATTTTTCAAAGCTATTCTAAGTTCATTATTAGCACTAACTCCACCCCCCAATAGAATATTTTGAACTTTATATTTTTCAGCAGCTTTAATTATTTTATGAGTTAAAACATCTGTAACTGCGTTTTGAAAAGAGAAACAATATTCATTAATTTTATTTTTAGTCCATTTCTTTTCTTTCTGAGCTTTATATAATACAGCAGTTTTTAATCCGGAAAAAGACATATTAAAGTCTTTGGTATTTTTCATTGGTCTAGGAAAGTTCAATTTGTCCTCACCTTTATATTTTTCAGCTCTCTGAGAAATAATTGGGCCTCCGGGATATCCTAGGTTTAAAATTCTAGCTACTTTATCATATGCTTCACCAACGGCATCATCTACTGTTTGGCCAATTAGTTTATATTTTCCATAATCTTTCATTAAAAATATTTGAGTATGTCCGCCAGAAATAACCATAGCCAGAGCAGGGAATATTTTTTTATCCCTCACCTTTTTTCCAGAAATGGTGAGGGATTTATTAAATAGCTCTGGATGACTAAGCCAATTAGAATAAATATGGGCTTCAATATGATTAATTGGAATTAAAGGTTTTTTGTAAACATAAGAGAGGGTTTTAGCTAGTTCTGTTCCAATCATTAGAGATGTTATTAATCCTGGACCGTAGGTTACGGCAATGTTATCAATTTTCCGAAGGTCAATTTTAGCTTTTTTTAAAATAGGAAAAAAATTTTCAGCATGTTGACGAGCAGCAACTTCCGGAACTATTCCACCATATTTTTTATGAATATTTATTTGAGAAGAAATAATATTTTTTTCAATCTTAACCTTGCCTTTGTTTATATTCAATAAGGCAATGGCACTTTCATCACAGGAGGATTCTATTCCTAATATTTTCATGATGTTTTATTCGTTAAAAACTTCGGCTTGATATTTATAAAATTCAGTTTCTGGATCAGTATAACAATCGGCTTGTAGTCCAGCTTTTATACAAAGAGATCCATAGAATTCTGCTGGGCCAGAAATATTTTCCCAAACTTGAGGTAAATAGGTGGCCTGATTATTATCTTGTTTGATAATTACTCCATCAATATTTTCTTTTATCTTTTTTAGTTCAGTTTTTTGAGGAATTGTTAAAATAGATATTTCTATTTCACAGTCTTTGAGTTCTTTTTCTTCTAAAGGATTAAAACGAGGATCATTAAAGGCTGCGGAAAGAGCATTGCTTTGGACAGCTTTATAAATTTGTTCTACTGCTTCAATATATCCAATGCAACCCCGAAGTTTACTTTCCTTATGGAGGGTTACAAAAATACCTCTTTTTTCTTTGAATTTATCAGGAATATTTTTTAGAGGCATTAATTTGCTATCATTTTCAAAAGCATAATCAATGGTGTCTCGGGCTAATTTTAGTAAATATTGTCTATCTTCTTCAGAATATTCATCTCTTTCTAATGAGGTTTTAACCTCTCCAGTTAGAATTGCTGATACATATCCAACAACCTCTTCGTCTCCACTTACATCACCACTATCACTATAATTTAAAATTTCAGATTGCCAAGTCATTTTTTTGCCAATAGCAAAAACTAGTTTTAATGGAACTTCGCCACAAGCTTCACATTCAGGATTAAATTCTAGATTTTCGATTGATGCTAAACATTTCTGATCAATTTGATTAGCCTCTTCTTTTAAATGATAATGAGATAGGTCTGTGCTAATAACTAAAATTGTTTCTTCATCGATTAATTTACTAATAGCTTGGGCAGCAGAATTAATTTCTTTTTCACTAACTTGTCCGGCAATTATTGGTATTAGTTGCCAGTTATTTTTTAGGATTGTTTGTAAAAAAGGTAATTGTAATTCTAAAGAGTGTTCTTGATTGATAGCTGAGTCAGCAAATATAAATTCAGAATTGTTTTCTAGCTCATTTACTTTTTCTATATCAATTTCTATCTCACCCAGAGGAGTTTCCCAAATATTAGCATGAGATAAACCAAATTTATCTAAATATTCATGATGAGCCGGTCCAATCAGAATAACTTTTCTTATGTTTTGGTTTTCTAATTGTTTAAAACCGTGAGCTGCCGTTTGGCCACTATAAACAATACCAGCATGAGGAACAATGATCGCTCTTAAATTTGGATGGTTTTCAGAATTCACATTAGCTAAAAAAGTACTAATTTGTTTATTTAGTTCTTTTTTATCAGCAGGATAAAATGATCCGGCAACAGTTGAAGGACGAATTATTTTTTCATTTTCTTTATCAATCATATTATTAATATTTAAATTATCTTCTTTGCCTATATTGAATTTTACAATAATAAACAGAGTAATAACAGCGACTATTAATAAAGTGAGGAGTATTATTTTTAGAGGAGTGTTCATCTATTCGAGAAATTACGAATGAAGACTAAAGTTTATGAATTATTTACTGCATTTTTCTTTTAGAAAGTCCATAACTTTTTTATTGAGTAGACCCAATCTTAAATGTTCTTTGTATTGAGGAGATTCTAAGTTTTTCATCATTTCAGCATCGTTGCCATACATTTGCTTTCCTATTTTTATTTCAGCATCAACTTCTTTGTCAGTAATTTCAATTTTTTCTTTATCAATAACAGCTCTCATAATTAATGAGGAGTCTAATCTTTTACTAGCTTGTTCTTTAAAGTCTTTTTCCATGTCTTCTACCTTTTTTCCAAGTTGTTTTAGATAGTCTTCGAATTTCAATCCTTGTTTTTCAATAGTTTGTTTAAGTTCTTCAATCATTTTATGAGTTTCAGCCTGAATTAAGTCATCAGAAAATTCTCCTATTTCAGAACTTTTAATAATTTTATCTATAATTTCAATTTCAATTTTACGATCTTCTTGTTTTTGTTTTTCAGCTTCATAGTTTTTCTTTATTTTATCTTTTAAATCAGAAAGATCTTTAGTGTGTAATGTTGTTTTAGCCCATTCATCATCAGCTTTTGGCAATTCTCTTTTATAAACAGCTTTTATTTCTACTTTAAAGTCAGCTTCTTTACCAGCTACGTTTTTATTTTGATATTTTTCTGGGAATTTTAATTTAAATTCAACTTTATCTCCTTTTTTCTTACCCATTAAATTTTCTTCAAATCCAGGAATCATATGCCCCTTGCCAATCACTAGAGGATAGTTTGTTTCTTTTCCACCTTCAATAACCACACCATCAATACTAACTGCAAAATCAATATCAGTTTTATCATTTTTTTCTATTTTTTTATCTTCCAGAGCTTCTTTAGCTTGGTTTTCTCTTAAAGTATCAATAGCTTTTTCAACTTCTTTGTCATCAATTTTTACTTTGGTTTTTTTAACTTCGATTTTATCTAGATCACAAATTTTAATTTTAGGAATTAAGTTAACAGTAGCTTTAAAAATCAATGGATTTTCTGCTGCCATTTTTTCAATATCTATTTTAGGATGAGAAATTGGTTCTAATTTTTCTTGCATAATTGTTTCAAAATAAAAATGAGTTAATATTGCATCCAAAGCATGTTCAAAGATAGGCATTTCTCCTAATTTCTTTTTAAGAATATCATAAGGAGCTTTTCCGGGTCTGAATCCTTGGATTTTAGTAGTTTCTGACATTTTTTGAGCAGTTTTTTCTAAAAATTCTTGATATTCTTTTGGTTCAATTTCAATTTTTAATTCTGCTTGATTTTTAGGTAAATCTTTTTTAGTAATTTTCATAAAATATTTTTATTATTAAGTAATATCTAATTTATCATAGATAAAGCATTAAATCAATGGGAGATAATTATTTTTGGAAAATAAAAAGGCCGTGGTTGTCGCCTTTTAGAAGATGACGTTACCACGGCACTTATTTGATTGATTTGTTTACTTCTTGATAGCTCTAAAGCCTACCAATTTCTATACATTTTCCTCTAATAAGTCCTTGTGGACTCTTCTAATTTTTGATGTTTAACTACATACCATATTATTTCTTTTTTGGTGATGATTCTTTTTTCCCAATGTCTATTCCAGATATTGTTTTGATCATCGCCATAATTTCTCCAATTTGAGCTATTCCTTTGTCTCCACTACCAAATAGAGTGGTGAGCCCAGGATGTCTACTAGCATCTGCTTGCACAGTTTCTTTGAGCATTCCAATTGTGAATACTCCTTCGTGTTTTTCCTGAACCTTAAAAACTTCTTTTATTGCTTTAGCTTTAGCTCCACCTTCAGCGACAATCTCTGCGGCTTTAGCTAGGGCATTGATTCTAATTTCTTCAGCCTTAGCATTGGCATTAGTAATTGTTACAGCTTTCAGGCCTTCAGCAATTGTTTTTTTTGTGATGTTACCTTTTAGTTCTTTCTTGTTTGTAGCTTCTTCAATTCTTTCATCAGCTTCTTGTTTGGCTACTTCTTGGTCACCACGTAATGTTTCTGCTGCTTTGCCCTTGATAAGATCAACGGCAGCTCCTTTTTCTTGGGAAAGTTTAGCATTGGTAATCTTAATACCATAACTTTCTCCTAGCCTTTTTTCTAGGATTTTTTTAAAAGTCTTATTAACAGCTTTGCTTCCACCAACCAACTTTTCTATTGGATAGTCGATAACAGTAATTTCAGTAGATTCTTCAATAATATCTGAAATTTTCTCTTTGAATAATTCAATGTCCATATCTTCACCTGGCCATGTTTTTGATGCTACTATGGGTTTCTCAACTCGTCCATGAAATACAACATCACCAATTACAAGTTCAGCTTTTTCTTTTGATTTTACAGTGACATCGTGAATTTGGATTTTAAAATCATCGAGTCTGATTTCTTGGACGATCATACCTAGGAACATTCTGAGTATTTTTATTTTGGAAAAGTCCCAATAATGATTTGAGAAACAGTTATCTATGCCTTTGATATTTCCAGAGTAAATCGATTGAGCACCATTGATACGAGTAACTACGTGAGCTTCATCTGGTTTTACGATTACATAAATTCCAGAAAGAAATTTATAAATTATCCAAACAATCAGAAAAATTATTAATACCAGAAGGGCTATGGAACTATAACCAATTTTAGTATTTTCCAGATTTTTGAGATATTTTATTAAAGAATTAAACAACCAGAGTCCGTAAAATAAGACGGTTGATATTGTGAATCCAGCTATCGTCGCAGGAATTGATTTTTTCTTTATAGTGAAAGAAATATAGAGTGCAAATCCAGCAACTCCAATCAACATAACTAATGATTTAGTAGCTATCCCTGTGTATAGCATTGCTCCATAGAATGAAGCTACCATAAGTAGGGCAATGATATATGCTCCTACATTTTCTAATAATTTTTTCATTTTTCCTCCTCGAGCTTGGCTCGATTTTTTTATTTTTTTTATTTTTTGCAAAGAGCAATATTCGAAATATAAAAAACTTTTCGAATAGTTTATTGTAGGGTAAAAACAGGTTTTTGTCAACAGGCATACGCCTGTCTTACAGGTATTTTGATGTTTTTGGATAAGAAAAAACAGTCATTTTCAGACTGTTCTTTCACAGTGGAGCGGGTAGGGGGAATCGAACCCCCGTATTCAGCTTGGAAGGCTGACGTAATAAGCCACTATACTATACCCGCTTGTTTTAACTCTTTTTTAAGAAATTCTTTTCCGTAACCAGATTTTAATTTCTTTTCGTATTCACGTGCTGTTTTGTAATTTGTTAATTTTTTAGAATAAAATAATTTTATATTTTTGAATTTTTTTGTATATTTACTATGTCCATTTTTATGTTCCTGTAATCTTCTGGTTAGATTATTAGTTAATCCAACATAAATTTCTTCTAGAACTTGATCATAAATTGCATAAACAGTAATCATATTATTATTTCCTACTTGGAAGCCTGCCTTCGGTAGATAAATCTATCTACGGCAGACAGGGCTGACGTTTATCTACCGTTAGGTAGATAATAAGCCACTATACTATACCCGCATCAGTATCTATTAAATCATATTTAAAAATTGAAGTCAATATTTCTTACTATACAAGGTGGTAAGAGCAATTGCTAGAGCATCACTAGCATCGTCTCTTTTGGGAGCTTGTTCTAAATTTAAGGTTAGCATTACCATTTCCTCAACTTGTTTTTTACTAGCTCTACCATAGGAAGTAATAGTTTGTTTAATTTGAAGAGGAGTGAATTCTCGAATAGGTACTTTATTTTGATCTAGAGTCATAATAATAACCCCCCGAGCATGACCAACGTTCATGGCTGTTTTAACATTTTTACAAAAGAAAAGTTGTTCTACTCCACAGATATTAGGTTTATATTTTTTTATTAATTGAGTTAATTCTTCATTAATAATACTTAGTCTTTTGTTAAAATCAGTTTTAGCAGCTGTTTCAATACATCCACAGGCTATAAATTGAGGTTTTTTTTCTAAAGTAATAAAACCATAGCCTACAGTAGCTAGACCAGGATCAATACCCATGATTATTTTCTTTTTAGAACTCGGCATTAGAATAAAAATTATTTATATCGTCACATTCGTCTAGTGCTTCAAAAAATCTTTCTACTTTTTCAGGTTTTTCAGGTTTAACTTTATTTTTAGGAAGGTACTCTAATTCAGCATTATCTATTTCAAAAGTACTTTGTAATTTTTCTTGAACTTTTTGTAGATCTTCCATGGCAGTTATAACTCTAACAGCATCTTCATCTTTTTCAATATCTTCAGCTCCAGCATCTATTATTTCTAATTCTTGTTCTTCATTTATTTTTTCAGTTTTTAAATAGATTACCCCTTTATGATCAAATTGCCATATTACTGAACCACCTAGAGATCCACCATGTTTAGTTAAAAGGTGTCTTATTTCAGAAGCAGATCTATTTTTATTATCAGTAACCACTTCTATAATAATTGCAGTTCCTTCTGGTCCATATCCTTCATAGGTAATTTCTTCTAAAGCTTGTCCTTCTCCGGTTCCAGAACCTTTGGCAACAGCTCTTTCTATATTTTCTTTGGGAAGTGAAAGGCTTTTTGCTTTATCAATGGCCATTCTTAATTTAAAATTCATATCAGGATCAGCTCCTTCTCGTGCAGCAATAGTTATAACTTTAGTTAATTTTGTAAACAAAGATGATCTTTTAGAGTCTTTGGCTGCCTTTTTATGTTTAGTTGTAGCCCATTTTGAATGTCCAGACATATAATTGATAATTAATTGTTACAATATAATTATATTAGCAGGAGAAGTAAAAATGGGCAACATATATGTTATAATTAGATTAGTAATTATTAATTTTTTATATTATGGATAAAGAAGAAAAATCATATTTGGAATCATTAGGATTGTTAGGTAAACAAGTTAAAGTGTCTTATCAACAGACTTTAAAAATTAAATTACCTAAAAATTACAGTCAAATAAATAAAATTGTGACTTGTGGCATGGGTGGGTCTCAGCTAGGAGTTGAACTTGTGAATAATTTATTTGCTAAAGAAATAAAAGTTCCTATTATTCAAGTTAGAGATTATAATTTACCAAAATTTGTAGATAATAAAACTCTTGTTTTTTTGATTTCTTATTCTGGTGGCACAGAAGAAGTTCTTAGGATAAGCTCAGAAGTTAAAAAAAGAACTAATAAGATTTTTGTTATTACGTCAGGAGGTAAATTAGCTAAATTAGCTAAGAAAAATAAATTTTCTTTGTATGAATTTGATGCAGTTCACAATCCTTGTCAGCAACCACGAACAGGAACTGGATATATGATAGGAAGTTTTTTGGCTGTCTTGAAAAAACTTTCTAAAGTTCAAATAACTAGTAAAGATATAAATGATTTTACTTTAACTTACGATAAAGTTTTTAAAAAATATATAAATGGTTCTCAAATAAAAAATTTAGCTAGGGAAATGCTAAATAAGATCTTAGTTTTTATTACAGCAGAACATCTGCAGGGAAATGCTCATATTTTAGCTAATCAAACTCAGGAATCAGCTAAACAAATGGCTATGTATTTTTCATTACCAGAATTAAATCACCATTTGTTAGAAGGTTTGACTTATCCTAAGTCAAACAAAAATAATTTACAGTTTATATTTTTTAGTTCAGATAAATTTAATCAGAAAAATCAACAAAGATTTAAAATTACTCAGAGTATATTTAAAAAACAAAAACTTAAAGTTAAAAATATTGAGCTTAAAGGTTCTAAAATAGAGCAATCAATTATCATGTTAGTTATGGGTAGTTTATTGGCTTATGAGCTTTCTAAATTGAACAAAGTTAATCCAAATGCTATTCCTTGGGTTGATTTATTTAAAGAAAAAATGAGTAAATAAAATATGGGGCTTTTTTTTAAGAAGAAAAATTTATTTTTTGCTATTGTTAGTTCTCTTTTTGTTTTAATTTTATTTTATTTTATTTCAGCGGAATTTTATTTTGAGGGAAACTCATTTAAATCAAGTTGGTTGTTAAAAATTTTTTATTTTTATTTTTTAGTATTTATTTACTTTTTTCCAATAATTATTTTTGTATTTTTTGAGTTAATTAATAATTCTAAAAAAAGATTTAAGTATGTGTTTTATTTTTTTAGTTCTATTTATTATATATTGTTAATATTTTTAGTATTGTATTTAGGCAGATCAAGATTGGTTTTCGATTGGCATTTTTTTATGTGCAATATCAATGAAACAGTAGTTACGACTATTGGAACCATAGGTATTTATAATTTTCTTGCTATTTTGACTCTTTATATTTTCTTAATCATTTCAATGGTTATTTTTTTTGAAAATATAAGATTACCTAAATTTAAAAATAAACAGTCTAAAAGATTTAAAATTGTTTTTTTGATTTCCGTAATTTGTTTTTCCTTAATAATGGCTTTGAGAATGGGGAATAAAAATCCGGTTATCATTAAATTTTTTAATAGAATATTTGCCACAAGTACTAATTACACTAATAAATATAGTGATAAATATAATGAAGTCTTTAATTATTATACTAGTATTTCAGAAGACGATTTTGATTATGAAGAAATGATTGTAGAGGATACGGATATTTATTTTATTCATTTAGAGAGTGTAAATAGTGAAATGGTAAATGAAAAAATAACCCCAGAATTAATTAAATATTCAAATGAATTTGGAGTTAAATTTTCTAATTTTTTTAGCAACACTATTCAGACTCTCAGAGCCGAGGAGAGTATTCTGTGTGCCATGCCTCCATCTTTAAATAGATATCTAAACAACACCTATGATGCAAAAGAATTGATGTGTTTACCGGAAATATTTGAAAATATTGGTTATAAAAGTATGTTTTTCAAAAGTCATGATTTGAGTTATACCAGAACTGGTGATTTTATGAAAAAGATTGGTTTTTCTGAAGTTCATAATGAAGACATAATGAAAGAAGGGGATGAAGAATTAGATTGGGGGTATAAAGAGGATGTTTTTTATAATAGAGTAATGGAATATTTGGATAAGGATGATGCAGAAAAAAAGTTTGTTTATATTGCTGTAAGTTCCACAAACCATTATCCTTTTGACGTAGAACATTTTGATGGAAATTTGCCATTTGATATTGAAAAAAGGACAACTAAAGAAAATTTAGTTAGAAGATTATCTAATTCAGTATATATTCAGGATAATTATTTCGGAACATTAATGGATAAACTAGTAAACGACGGAAAGAAAAAATATATTTTTATTTACAGTGATAATGCTTGGCCAGTTGGAATCCATGAAAATAATATTTTAAATGAAGCTATGGCCTATAAAGAAAATTTTTCAATTCCAATGACCTTTATTGCAGTTGGAGATGATAATTTTAAAAAATCCGAAATCATAGATAATTATTATAGTCAGATAAATATGTTTAATACGATTTTAGATTTATTCAATATTAAAGTTGAAAAAGATTATCTGGGTGATTCTTTCTATGAACAATTAAGAAAAGGCAATGATGCTAAAAGTAATA